>Ga0310786_10001253_pt1 | contig 40815 bp, 31 predicted proteins | sample AusTroGonzalo_MG_FD_203881 | JGI IMG/M metagenome (GOLD analysis project Ga0310786, IMG submission 203881) | Bovine rumen microbial communities from tropical cattle in Woodstock, Queensland, Australia - Gonzalo_03 (v2) (version 2) | ecosystem: Host-associated > Mammals > Digestive system >... | reverse complement strand
ATCATATACAGTTCCAGTACGTCCTTACGACCAAAGGCAAGGTTGGCTCCCTTGACAAAGAGTTCGCACTCACGGAGTGTGAACGGGACGAGTTTGATGCGATTAGTCAGTCTTCCACGAAGCCCTCCCTTGTCCTTCATGAGTTTCTTGCTGATCCACGAAGTGGCACTACCGCATACAATCAGCACGATGTCCTTCTCGCGTCGAGCTGTTGCCCATCCGTTCCAGAAGTTCTCTAAAGCACCAATCAGATTCCCCTTGGGCGTATCCATCCAAGGGAGCTCGTCGATAAAGAGTACCTTCTTTCCTGTCGGGGCATCATTGATGAGTTGTTTCAGCAGTTCAAAGGCTTCCATCCAATTTTTAGGAATGGTGCACTTGGCCATGCCTGCCGCTATCAGGGAGTTGCGGAAAGCCGTCAATTGCTGACGAAGCGTTCCTTTGGCCACACCTGTGTGCTGGAAGCAGAACTGGTAGTTAAAGGTCTCGCGGATGAGATACGTCTTGCCAACACGCCGGCGTCCATAGACGGCACAAAACTGTGACTCTTCCTTTTCGAGAAGACTCAGCAGTTCACGCTGCTCTTTTTCACGTCCTATTACCATAGATGGAATTGCTTTAGTCAAAAATCCGCTGCAAATATAACAAAAACATTCGTATAATCAGCGGAAACAATGTATTTTCTTTATGTTTCCGCTGAAAATAAAGGTTTTTTGTTGCAATTACGGTTTTATCCCCATGCTTTTCATGGTTACAGCGAAATGGTTTTATGCGTCGGCAAAAACCTTGCCGTCGTCGAGGGTGATGTGGAGCTTGGTGTACTCGCAGTGGAAATCGTTCTCCAAACGGTTCAGATAGCGCTTGCTCTCCCATTGGCACATCGGCAGGTCGTGGAGCAGATAGTTGCCACATGACTCAGGACTGGCGGCAGGCACCTCTGTCTGCGTGAGAATCCAGCGGAGGCACTCAATGGTTAAACGGCGCATGTCCTCCACGCTGTAGCCGCTCATCATAATGATGTACATACCCGTAAGGCATCCCATAGGCCCGACGTACACCACGTCGTCCTTCGCTTCGCTGTTGCGGAACCAGGTGGCCATCAGGTGCTCCAGACTGTGCATGGCAGCCGGTGCTACGGCAGGCTCCATGTTTGGCTCCGTGATGCGCAGGTCGAACGTCGTAAACCCCTTGTCCTCGCGGGATACATAGATGCCCGGCTTCAAGTGGGTGTGATCAATGGTAAAACTCTGAATAACTTCCATTTGTCTTGTATTTCATAAGGTTAATAATATATACACATCAGAATTTCTTTCCGAATATAATGCTGGTAAAGGTAAGGAAGAGAATCTTAAGGTCAAACCACCAAGAACGGTTTTTCAGATAGTAGAGATCCAGTTCTAAACGCCGGAGCATCTTTTCCATCGTGTCGGTATAACCATAGTTCAATGTCGCATAACTGGTAACACCAGGACGTATCTGGTATAGGAAAGGATAACGAGGGTCATGCTCCATAATCTGATCGATATAGAATTTCCTTTCAGGACGATAGCCAATGAACGCCATGTCACCAATAAACACATTCCATAGTTGCGGCAATTCATCTAAGTGATGCGCTCTGAGGAATGCTCCTGTCTTTGTAAGCCGTGAATCGGCCTCGCCACCGGCATGACTAAGCGCAGGTCCTGCTTTCTCAGCATCTGTTCTCATGGAACGGAACTTGTAAATATAGAACGGGCGTCCGAACCTTCCTATCCTCTCCTGCTTGAATATAGCAGGTCCGCCATCGTCTAACTATTTTTTCCAGTTGTTTTATTATAATGTCCACTAATGACGGTCTGAGAATCTATCAGCAATTCCCGGACCAATGAATCAGAACTTCTTTCCGAAGAATAGCTTACATTTAATCGTTATTACCTGTTTCCTATTTCTCCTTTTGATTTCTTTTTGCAATTCTATACCGACGACCCAACAACCAGAACAAGACAAAGGTAACTGCAAAGCCAGCCAGGACGACCCCATACAGCTGCCATTCCATGGGAAGATGACTACGAGAAAGTACAAACACCAGCATGATAACCAACATATTGAGGATAATCTCAAGCAAAGCGGTCTCAAGGTGGCGAAAACCATAGCCTATGAAAGCATGATGCAGATGGCTCTTGTCTGGCCGGAATGGTGAACGACCTCGCCATATCCGAGCAAATATTACACGGAGAGCATCAAACACAGGTATGGCAAGTGCAGCAAGAACAAAGGCGGGCAGACAGTATGGCCTCCCGCTCAGCTTCACCGAGCATATTGAGTCAGTGGTAAGAATTGACATCACTATATCGCAAATAAGAATGCCAAGCATCAACGTGCCAGAATCGCCAATAAACATCTTCGATTTTTGGCCGAACACATTCATCACGAAAAACGGAATCAGTGAACCCACGACACAACCACAAAGTACGGCATGCACTTCATCTCCACAAGCAATGAACATCCACGTGTAGAAAGTAAGAATCATGATACATATTCCAGAGGAAAGGCCATCAATACCATCAATCATGTTAATGGCGTTGATGATGCCCACACACGCAAAGACCGTAAGGGGCCATGCTATCCATGGTGACAGTTCATAAATGCCCCATAGTCCGTGGAAGTTGTCAATAAGATAACCGTTAACAAGTGCCAGCGCCACAACAACAACAAGTTCAATGACAAGTTTCATGTATGGCGACAGATTTCTCATATCGTCAAGGAACCCAACCAGCAACATGAATAACATAGCGACCTGAACTGGGGCGACAGACACGCAATCGTTGACAAACCAATAACACAAACTACTCACTATTGCGCCGGAGAACACAACAAATCCACCCATTACAGGAACGGGAACACGCTGTAGTTTCCTTTCCTCAGGATCATCGTAAATATTGAACTTCATTGCAAAATGAAGTATCGGCTTATACATCAGTGCAGATATTAGAAGCGAAAGCAGAAAGAATAATACCATATAACGTATATCATAATATTAAGACGATTATGAAAAATCAATCAAGAAACGAGGGTGAAATTACAATGTTTTTCTTAAACTTCCAAACAATTTTATGATAAGAATTCAGAACATTTTTTTATTTGTTCCTTGAAATCCAACTCCTGACGAGTGGTAGTAATACAAGCGGCCGACAATTTCCGATAGGAGTCAGCATTCATGTCACGCAATCTAATAATGTTTTCACGAAGCTTATCGTACTCTGCAGGCTTACAAACGAACCCCACATGATGGTCCTCTACATACTGTGCCACCTCGCCCTCTCCACATAAGAGTAGTGGCAAGCCCATTGGCAAAATATCAAACACCTTTGATGGGAAAGCTCCTCGTATTCGGGTTACCAAAGGAACTATAGCGGCATCGAATTGAGGGTAGATATTCTCCATTTCTTTTTTAGACACAAAACCATGCATCACCACATTACAATTTGGACGTTTTGCCACCCACCGGCATAATGCATCATATTGGTTCCCTCCGCCAATAACGTGGAACTCCACACCTATCTCTTCAAAGTTGATGTTTTGTACAATAGACAAGATGTCTTGTGCAACACCAAGCATCCCGGCAAAACAAATTTTCACCGGATGTCCCTTCTCACGGCTGGTATAGTCAATGGTATGACGTGAGAGATTACGATAAAGGAATCGTCGTTCTGAGCTACCTGTCACTTCTCCCACACGATCCAGAATTTCCTGCGACTGTCCCAGCACTCCGTCGGCATGTCTGTACAGATACCTTTCACACCAAGACAACACCTTCCACGAAACACTCCCTTCTCTCATCACGCCCATATCCACAGCCGTGGAAGGCCAGATGTCGCTGATGTTTAAAAAACATGTCTTTTTATACAACAACTTAAAAAGCCAAAGGGCACTTGTTGCTACAATCAGCGTTGGGGTCTGTATAATCACCCTGTCATAGCTGCGACAGCGTTTTATTCTAAAGGCAAACAGCCATATCGTGATGGCAAATGAAATCATATTCAGCAAACGATTCACTGCTTTACGACTCACGGTAGCATATATCCAGTAACGGAAGACATGACAACCATTCAGCTTTTCATGCTTCGATAGCCTGTGGCGGTAACCATCAAAAATACGTCCAGTAGGATAGTTCGGCAGACTCGTCAACACATCAACCTCTAAACCTTGTTCACACAGCCCTTCAGCCATGTTACTCAATCGGGTCGGGGCAGCACCCACTTCCGGATAATATCTTTCTGCGACCAGTAATACTTTCATCTTTCTTTATGATATAATTCTACCTTTTAAAATCTAAACGGGGAAAACAGAATACTGGCATTGACCAGAAAAAGAGATGAGAATTTTCGTAGCACGCTGAGGCCTATTATATTCCGTTGCCACCTCACAAGTGGTCAGGACAATCTTTGTGGCCCTAGTTACTTTTATGTCTGCCAAATCCGTATGTATCACGTTTCCTTCTTGTAAACACACCTTTCCGATACTTGGGGAAAGATGTATATGACTGACCCACTGGCCAGTTTTCAATGCTTCCGTTCCTCCCACGTCACATCTATCTGACACCGTAAAACAGTTCCCGTCTATTAGGAATTGCCTTTCGTGCAAGCCCCCGAAACCATTATGGGAAGCAACTATCTCTTTCATGACATCTTTTATCACTTCTTTTTTCACAACAACAGCTGCCCTGCGACCGACCCGAAAGCCGCCCCAGATTTCACTTGAGTCTCGGCCGTCAACAGTCACAGTGTTGTGAGCTGCCGTACCTCGTTCACACTGTCTGCGAGCATTTTTCTCATAGGTAGTGATTCCAGTATCCACAATAAATGGCTTCCCGTCTATTCGCAGTTCGAAAGTCAAAGTATCCGCGTGAGAATGACCAGGTTGATACGTGGCCATGATGTTGCCAATATCTACGAATGCTTCCATCCTTGTCGACTGCATTTTTCGGTAGCCACATTCCTTGAGCGGCAATGCCTTCCAAGAAATGTCAAGCCGACGAGCATAGTCTTTGAGGTCTTGAGTAGTTGGAGCTATTCCTAAAGCTGCATCACCGAAGAAGGGCCAGGTATCATCTTCATAACAGATGCTCTCCAGATGTCCAAGCATACGTTGGGCAAATGGCACAAGGTTTGCAGCCCTTGTGATGTTGTAGGTGTCAAGCAGACGGTCAAGTAGAATGCAATGATACATCGGGCTTTGCTCATAGTGAGCACCGTCGGGTAGAATCTGTTCCTGAAGTTCTTGTTGCAGCAGCTTCATCCCTTTCTGCTTCATGCGCTCATCGCCGAAGTAATATCCTCCAATCGTCAGGGAAAAGGCATCCTCCAGCAGATGATTCCCTAACAGATGGTATTCCAACTTCCGTTCAAGCAGTCTGTATTGGCTATAAAGAGAATCCTCTCGTTCCTTTGTTGCACACTCGGGATAGCAGCAGAAGAATTTGATCCAATTGATGCCACGCAAGGCAATCGGGTAAGGATCCAATCCCCATGTAATGGTGAGAATGTCATGGATGAAACGGTCTATCCATCGGCATGCTTCCTCTTCCGTAACATTGTCAGCATTGATGAAGTCAAAGTAGTTGAGGTTATATGTGAAGAGAGTACCATTACCCACATAGTTCCAGTTTTCAAACTTATAGCTCAAGTTGATGAATGTGAATATGTCTCCTTCAACGCCTTTGTATCTTGCAATAGGTGTAGTCATCATTGTCGGCATCTTATGGGTGGGTGCCGACATCTGGACATATTTCGGTTTCACCACAAACTTTCTCAGTTGGAAGATGATCTGTTTGGGCTTTAAATACACTAACGTATGAAGTAGTCGAGATATATTCATTTGCTAAGACGTTGGTATATACCTATAATATGTTCGACGGGATTATCTGGAGTCACTTTCGTGGCCCTCATTTTATTATTCAGTGCTTTCTCAAGACTATCCGCGTCATTGTAATGGAATAAGATACAACCTTCTGGCCGATCCACTCTGTCTGTTGCAAGAGTTGGTAAACCCAAGTATAGCGACTCGCGGACAGAGAGCGAATCTCCGTCCGTAGCGGTATTTCGTATCGTCCCGTCCACATGCTTATAGATGGCATAAGTGGAGTGAGAGCCAGAAATAATAAAGACGTCCTCTCCCTTATGCTTTTCTGCATATTGGCCGGAGGGGTCGGAGATGACCAACACCTCATCGCGCTGACGGAAGAAGTCAATGAGAAATTCAATGCCGTAAATTTCTTCACCAGTTGGGGTAAACGAGCAGACTGAAGCATTTGTAGAAAACACCCGGTGGCCTTGCTTACGCAGACTGTCAATCTTCTCGATGGCCCATTCTGGCACTTTGCCATCGGTAAGTGGTGGAATAAAAGCAGAGATGAGTTTTGCCTGTTTGTTCCATTTCAAGGCTTTTTCGTAACTTTTTCGGTTGATGGCAATGGGCACGTCGGACAACTTCACGGTCAGTTTATCCAACAGATTTCCCAGCCAATTGAAGCGTCCGAGATTACCATGAATGGTAAATATCAGGTTCTTTCCCATCAATTTGGCTATCAATGCGTACAAAATCCGAAGCACTGGATGCGACACATGCAGATGAATGATTCTGTGCTGCTTCATCAAACGTATTTGTTCTTTGAGCGGCAGGGCTTTGTAGTCGCAAAGCGCGTATATAATCCCATTCTTGTCCAACTGCTCAAGAAGCCGTTGCACATGCATCGTTACACCGCCGATACCAGCAGTGGCTGGAATTGTGCCAAGAATCAGGATTTTATTCATTGTCTTAAGCTTTGGGGGTCATTGGCCATCCGTTATCACCACGATACTTCACAGCCTTTTCGCCTTCATAATCATCCAGCGAAATGTTCTCTTTGATAATCCTTGCAGGGATGCCCGCAGCGATACAGTTGTCGGGAACGTCTTTTACTACTACAGCATTGGCTCCGATGATGACATTGTTGCCGATTCGTACGGGGCCAAGAATTCTCGCTCCAGCTGATATTCGTACATTGTCGCCAATTACGGGCACTTCGTACCATCCAGACTTCCCGCCAATGGTGGTGTTCTGGCCAATCACGCAGTTACAGCCAATGACGGCACGAGCATGAATAGCAATGCCTATGCCGCCATACGCCAACACGGTTCCCTTACCTAATGTACTACTTGCAGGAAGCGTGGAATTAAACAATAGATATTGGAGTTTCCATATAAACTCGGGCAACAGAGGTACATGATGCCTGTAAAGCCAGTTGTTGAATCTATAGAAATGTATCAGCATAGAAATGTTATTTGAATAGTTCAATATATTCTTTTACAAATGATTCCTTTGAAAATAAGTCCACTGCTATGCTACGGCTCATTTCTCCCATCGCCCTACGCTGAATGGGCGACAGTTCAATAAACTGCAGCAGTCTGTCGGCGAGTTCGTTTGTATCACCCGAAGGCACCAAGTATCCGTTCCCCTCGTGTTTAATAATACGGCCATTGTCGCAAACCTCGGTAGCAATAACAGGTAAGCCACACGACATTGCCTCACACAACACATTCGGAAATCCTTCATAAATTGAAGGCAGCACAAAGAGGTCGGATTCTCTATATTTTTCTATAATGTTGTTGCAAGGTTCATGAAACTCAAAAACTCCTTCAAGGCTGTATTGTCTGATGAGTTGTATACATTCATTATATGTGTCAAACTTTTCCCCATACCAATCTACTCGAACATTACATCTCTTTCCGAGAATGATATTAATCGCCTCTATCAACATAGGAATGTTTTTCTGCTTAAGTATGCGGCCCACACCGATGATACGTAACACATCGCTGTCTGTCTCCTTGGCCACCGGACAAAAAACCTCTGTGTCCACAAAATTGGTGATGACACGACACTTCTTGTCATATTGAGGATAATGCAGGGAAATGAAGTCTTTCTGACTATAAGAGTTGGGTACAATATGGTCGGCGAAACGATAGAACGCAATTTTAATTCGTTCCTTCAGTGAGAGATTCTGTGTGGTATTCCTTTCGCTGACAATAAGTTTCCAGTGACGTCTGTTTGTAATGTGCAGCAGGCAGGTCAAGATATTGGGCGTGTCAAGATAAGAAATGACCACATCTGGATTGAACTGTTTGATGGCGCGGTCTATTTTGTGGAGTCTGTCCAATAGTCCGCGCCCACATGGAACATTTTCGTAGTCCACCTTTTGTTGCTGCAATTGAGGGAGATAAAAGGGGAGGTCATGGTAAGTGACAACCTTCACATGATACCCTTTTTGCTTCAATAGCATGGCAAGACCCACCATCTGTCGTTGCGCACCGCCAGATGCTAAAGAATCTATGATGCAAAAAACCCTCTGTTTATTCATCTTTATTGTTTTTCTGTGAGATGATTTACAATCCTATTACAAGCCTTGCCATCACCGTATGGATTGACAGCAGTGCTCATTTTCCTGTATGCTGCGGCATCGTCAATCAGCGTGCTCACTTCGGAAACAATCAAGTCGTGGTTTGTCCCGACAAGATGAACCGTGCCTGATGTCAAAGCTTCTGGCCGTTCCGTCGTGTCGCGCATGACGAGTACTGGCTTGCCTAGGCCGGGGGCTTCCTCCTGAATGCCACCGCTGTCTGTCAAAACAAGATAACTCTTTTCCATCAGATATACAAACTCCAAGTACTGAAGCGGTTCAATGAAGAAAAAGTTGTGGGCCTGCCCCCAGCCTTCTCCTAAAGCAAGGGATTCCATGCCTGTAAACACCTCATGGATTGGCTTGCGCACGTTTGGATTCAGATGCATCGGATAGACGAAATCCACCTCCGGATACTTCTCGGAAAGGTCTTTCATGGCAGTTACCATGCTGATAAAACCATCGCCGAAGTTTTCGCGTCTATGTCCTGTTATCAGTACCAACTTACGCTTCGCCTGCGAAGCCTTATCGTTATGGTTATCGTTAAGCCTTGTCACGTCATAGCCTGCTTCGAGAAGCACCTGTTCCTGTTCTGCCGCGAGAGCCGGATCGTTCTTGAGTTTCTCAACCACCATGCGAAGGGCATCGATAACAGTATTGCCTGTTACAAAAATCTGACCCTGTGCGTTCTCTTCGCGCAGGTTCTTTTCGCTGAGAGGCGTTGGGGCAAAGTTATATGTGGCTATGCGCCCCGTAATCTGACGGTTTATCTCCTCTGGCCAGGGGCTATAGATGTTGTGCGTGCGAAGTCCCGCTTCCACATGGCCTACGGGTATTTGCTGGTAGAATGCAGCTAAAGCAGCAGCTGTGGAGGTGGTAGTGTCACCATGTACTAATACCACATCAGGCTTGCATTCTTTGAAAACATCACGCATCCCGGTGAGCACACGGGCCGTGACATCATAGAGGTCCTGTCCCTGCTTCATTATATTGAGGTCGTAGTCTGGCATCACCTCAAAGATGCGTAGCACCTGATCCAGCATCTCACGGTGCTGTCCTGTGACACACACAATGGTCTCAAAAACTTCCGGATGTTTCTGAAACTCCTTGACCAACGGACACATCTTAATGGCCTCAGGGCGTGTGCCAAACACCAGCATTACTTTCTTCATCTTCCTGAACCTTGAAACTAAATATGATATACTCCTTCTAATGGGCAGATGTTATGGCAATCAAGAATGACTTTTCCTTTCAGTTTGTCCCAGTTATGCTTGATGTGGTCGTGTTTCACCATGATGACAACCATATCCACCTCATTAAGGAACTGGTCGAAGTCCATAACCTGATTTTTCACAATCTCCTTCTCAGTGAAGAAGGGATCGAAAGTTTTGAGGGGACGGGCTAAGTGGCGTTTTTGAATGTCAAGCATCTGGAGGGTCGGACTCTCGCGGATGTCATCTACATTCTCCTTGTAAGTAAGTCCGTATAATCCTACTTTCCGATTATCTGATATTCCATGTTCTTCCATGATTTCGTGAATCCGTTCGAGAACGAACACCGGCTGGTAGTCGTTGGTCTTCATCGATTCGTCGATGACCTTGGCCAACTGGGGATAGTCGCCCACCAAGAACCAGGGATCCACGCTGATGCAATGTCCACCGACACCAGGACCGGGCTGCAGGATGTTCACACGCGGATGCATGTTGCAGATACGGATGATTTCGTAGACATCCATGTTGTCGTGACGACAAATTCTTGAAAGCTCGTTGGCAAAGGCGATGTTTACAGCGCGGTAGGTGTTCTCCACCACCTTCGTCATTTCTGCAGTACGGATATCGGTTACTACGATTTCGCCCTGACAGAAACAGGCATAGTACTGCTTCACCTTTTCGCCAATTTCACGGCTATCGGCTCCTATGGTACGGTTGTTATGCAGCAACTCATAAACCATGTTGCCAGGGATAATACGCTCAGGGGCATGAACGAGATGGATATCCACACCAATCTTAAAACCGTTGGACTCAATCACCGGTCGCACATACTTATTAATAGTGCCGGGGCTCACTGTTGATTCAATAACCACGGTAGCACCCTTTGGACACACCTTCATCACTTCTTTTACGGCAGCCACTACATAACAAGCATCCACCTTCTTGCTGAACTTGTCGTAGGGGGTAGGAACGCTGACAATATACATGTCTGTTTTCTGGTACTCGGTGGTAAACTTGATGCCAGCTTTAATAGCAGCGGCGAAAAGTTCATCAAGACCATCTTCTTTAAAAGTGGTCTTGCCTGCGTTAAGAGTAGCAACAAGTTCCTTGTTGTAGTCCGTACCGATGACCTCCACACCGTGGGAAGCCATCATCAATGCTGTAGGCAGTCCAATATAGCCAAGTCCTATTACATTTATCATAATTATTGATTATTTAGTCTTTGTTATTTATAGATTATTTCTTGACAAATTTGTCTTCGTCGAGCGAAAGAAGAACCCTTTTCTTTTCTTGGGGACTTAGTCCTTTTGTCCCGACATTGTATTTCTTGTTGCGCTCATAGTACTCTTCAACCGTACAGATGTATCGTGCAGGATTGCCACCAACAATGGTATGCGGAGCAACAGATTTCGTGACAATACTTCCCGCTGCAACCAAGGCACCTTCACCAATGGTTACGCCAGGCATAATCTGTGCATAAGCACCGATATAGGCCCAATCCTCAATGACCACCTTGCCGAACACATCGAAGTTTGGGTCAATAGTTCTCACGGCTTGTCCCCCTCCGTGCGTGTATATGGAAACACAATGGGTTATTTGGCAGTTGTTTCCGATTGTAACCAAATAAGGTTCACTACTCCAATTCCTAGTATCAATATAACAATTTTTACCAATTTTCACTCCAAGGTGTCGGGCATATTTTTCAGGCGAATATAAACGATTCCTGATAATAGAAAAAAGTCTGATTATTCTTTTAATCATAAGTACTTGCTTTCGATAATTGTTTGTTAATTAAGAAGGAGTATAATCTGTCTGCAATCGAAGGAATGGAATCCCTCATATTTAATTCGATGGGGGATGCGTTTCTTTCCTTCAAGATTGTTGTCCAAAAGTCAAAACGTTGGGATTCTGTTTCCAATTCTCGCAGTTTTATGAATTCGTCAGACATTGAATCTATACGACCTTTATTTCGGTCACGTCCATTCATTCGCCGCAAAGCGGTTCCCGCATCTATTTGGCAAAAGACGTAGGCAGTAGAAAGAGAGGCATCAAGGTAGTGACAACAAGCTCCCTTAAATTTTTGGTTTTCGTGCAGGTTGTCACCGCGTTCCAATGACACAAAACTTTGAATATCGCCGTGGTCGGTTACAACGATGTCGTAATCAGAGTATTTACGGATGTAGTTTTTGTAAGTATTCAGCAGTAGAATTGCCCTGAAAGGAATAACACTCCGCTTTTTGTCGAGAGGCGCCGAAAACTTAAGTCTTATAGTTGCCCAGACATTTTTTACATAAACTGACAAAAACAGATGCCACTTATCGTTTAGGGCAGTAATCATGCAATCCTCCATAGTAGCAACCCTTAAACCTTCTGTCGGATGGTTTGCCATGTATCTCGCTAAAGTGGTCTTGCCACAAGCTGGGATTCCATAAAGATCTATTATTTGTGTATGTTCTGCCATGTTAGTGCACTCCATATTTGGTTCTTTATAAAAATAAGCTCCTCTTGATAGTTCATGGTAGCATCTACGGTATGTACCAAGGAGCGGGGGAACTCCAGTTGCTCAGTGATTTGATGTTTGCGAGTGACTACCTCAATTTTCTCGAAAGGTTTGCGGCGAATGCTTTCCTCGGGTGAAAGCATGAGTTTGAAAACCAGTCGGGGTTGGTAGTCCTGAATCTTCTCAATATAATGTTGCTCCCTTTTAGCCATCCATCTTACAATGCCCAAGCTGATGCCTCTCTGTTGGCAATAATGATTGATTTTCGGACCATCATAGATGCCCTCAAATTGAGCCTGAGGGAATCGGTCATACAAGGGGATTCCACCTTTCTTCATATACTTGTCTGCACGTCGGACCTCCTTATAAGCCCGACGAGCGATGCCAAGATGATTCCAGGAAACCAGTATTGCGCCAATAAAAGATTTCAGATGATGTGCTTGCTTTACCTTTTGATGTTGGCTACGCACTTCTTTGTTTGGGGATGATTGACTATTCTTCTTCCCTTTTGAACTTAACATTTTGGAACTCAACCATTTCGTCAAGCTCATGTAGTGCTCGCCGCTGCCAAGATAAAAACGGTGGGCTTCAACTTTCCAATTAAGCCATTTGCACAGTTCAACTGTAACCGTACTCTTCCCGCTCCCATCCTGCCCAAGCAGGCAGATGGAGAGGTGACAATTGGGAAATGTTTTCCGATTAATATAGCAGCAATTGAATTTCCTGTTAGCAATTAAATGGAAGATGTAAAGGAAGTAATAGTATTTGTGACGGAAAAACACATGGATAGGAGAATACTTGCGATAAGGTTTCAGCCAGCGATGCGCAATCTGGTACACTTTATACCATCCTTCGCATGACAAGGTTTCTTTCATGATGAACGCATAAAGTGATTCACCGTCTTTTCCTGTCAATTGCATGCACAATTGATGGACGTTGTCAGCCAGAATCCGTTCTTTAAGATAGACAATTTCCCTGCGGTCACTTTCGCTTATATGGATGCTGCGCTTTTTCTTTGCTTTTAAGGCAATGCGGCAATAAAGAATAATGATTTCCAAATCAGGATGGGTAACATAGATGCCGGTGTCTTTGTCAGGCATACGGGTTGCAATAATCAGATCATCAATGTGAAACACGTATTCCTTGCAAAACTTGGTTCCAGTGATGATTTGGTAATGAAGGTGTATATGCACCAGCCGTCCCGTAGAGGTGTCAAAGCCAATCCATTCGCAAACATTAGGGTACCGATGGCCCTTTTGCGTCTGGCATTCAATATAGCGGCATTCTTTGAGTGTTGATTCTGCCTTTTCCTTATCTTGTGGATATACAAACACGTCTAAATCGGTCTCGCCATCAAGACCTTGCATGAGATGTTCGTTACTTTTCCAATGACAATAATGAACATTCATCTTATTCCATTGATAGAAAAGTTGTTTACAAACCTCTAACATATTTGTTCTTCCTTTTTTGAATTATACTTATCAATGATTCTCTTTGGTTTCTATTAAGAGCGACATACCACATTAAAAGCAGATTAGAGAATACAATTGCTGCGGTAAGAATAATACGCATAGGTAAATCTGTAAAAAAAGGATGTAATGCAACAGCAATGGCGATACTACCCACAGACATTATTGCCAGGGGAATGAGCACTTGTCTTATGTATGAGCCAAGGTCTATGCAGCCTATTTCGCGATGGGCATAATATAGTCGTACAAACAGAATCACAACCATGATACTTACTTTCACCCATAGGGCTGTAGCTGGCGGCAGTCCCATGCTGAACAGAAAATACAAGATCACTAAATCAGACAAATACACAATAGCAGTAACTATTTGAAACCATTTAATATTCCCTGATGCCATAACGCTGAAATTTAGTGGAGCACTTAATGCGTTAATGATGGCATTGGCCATGAACAGAACACAAAAAATGTTCGACAATTCGGGAACTTTGTCAAGCCAAAGGTCAAGAATGAAGTCAATGTTGAATGCTATAGGCAACATGGCCACAAACAACAGACAATATGAAATCTTGCTGGTGGAGAAAACTAAACTTCGCAGATAGTCATCATTGCCCTCAGCATACGATTTCGTTATTTGAGGATTGAAGGCTGTCTGGAAATTGGAGGATAGATTTGTTACAGCATTTGATACCTGATTGCCAATAGTCATAGCTGCGTTTGCAGCAACAGAATGAAACATGTTTACAAGGATTCCATTGCCTTGATTACATCCGATAACTGCAGCCTGTCCCAATAATGTCCATCCGACATATCCAAATATGCTTTTGAAGCGTTCTCTGTCATAACACAGCCTCAGACTAATTTCATAGAATTGCCTTTTGCAATATAAATAATATAGGACTACATTAATGAAAGAAATACCCATCATTAATATGCCATACAAAATGAGCCTGTCACCATTGTCGTTTAGTATGAGAAATGCAATCAGTAATTTTAAGAAAGCATCCATCACGCTAATAACTGCAAAGAATGTCATCTTTTCACGCGCAATAATGTCAGCATTAAATGGTATTTCCATCATGGACAGACATATTGAAATGACAGTGGTCTGATAGATAACATTAGCAGCAAACTCACGACCTTCTGGAATGTTGATCTTGGTGTTCAAAAACCATAAGCCAATAGTTTCGGCAAGAACAAGTATGACAATGGCAATAAGGCAGTGTATGGTCATACTTGTGCGAAACACCTTCTTCAGGTCACCTTCTTCGGCAACCATCTCAACATTCAGGAATCGTTGTGTGGCTTTTCCCATGGATGTTTTGAGAAAAGCGAAAAGGCCGACAACGCCTCCAATCACCCCATACAATCCGAAGTCATCTACCCCTAATGCTTGTAGGACAACGCGTGATGTGTAGAGCGTGATGAGCATCACCACTACCATACGTATGTAAAGAACAATTGTGTTCTTCGCGATACGCTTCTTGTTGCCTGTTTGCTCGCTGATGGTTCTATTACTGTCATCCATTGTTCAAAGTCGTACGTCCTGCTGGTAAAATTTTCGGTATTCGAAATAGAACGCTGCCCACAGCATCCATATCATCTCGTCTCCACTGACGATAGATATGTTGTGTGTTAGGGAATTGAGAGTATTGGCAAGATAGGCCAGACCGGCAAAGAAACAAACGGTATTGGTGTCAGCTATCTTATTTCTGAGAACTCTCCATAGTGGCTTAATTTGCCAGAACAGAATAAGCAAAATGGCAACACCTCCGACAATACCACCATAGATAAATGCATTGAGGAGCAAATTATGCGGATATATGTCATACATGGCATTAAGGCGATGGAGTCCACCTATGAAGGGATGATCCATTATGTAGTCTATGGATTGACCATAAATGTATATTCTATAAGGATCATCAAGACCAGTATTTGCAAAACGACTTTCTTTAGCTAAACGTAAAAAGTCGTTTTGAGAGTAAGAAGAAGACTCGTTATCTTCATAAAACGCACTGATAGTTGTGTGAGTAGCGGAATCCATTCCTTGATCAGGTAACATGGAAGCAATCTTTCCAGTAAGGAAATACGCCAATAGTCCAAAGACCAAAATAAACAAAAGATAGGTATTCCTTTTTATGATTAAAATCTTAAAGAATACTAAGGCTGAAAGAAAAGTGAGGATGACGATGGGGCCACGCTCCTGCACGCAGATACAACCTACCAAAATGACTAACCAGGGAATAAGTCTCTGTATATTGAACTTGTGAGCCAACAAGGATAACGAAATCACACCTGCAGTCATTAGGAAATAACCGTTATAGACAAGATTTGCAAACAATCCTGGTCTCACTAACAACAAGAACTGGTCTTCGTATACCCCCTCATTCATCATGTCTAAATACTTTTCAGGAAGTGTAACGTGAAATAAAGAAACCAATTGGTCAGAAAACAGCATACCAAACGTCTGTCCTATGGTGACAATGGCATCGAGCACACCCGTGATAACGAGAATATTAAACAGTAGTTTGCCGTAATGGTATTTGACTACTAATATTTTGGTGGCCCAAAAGCCTACACATGCTGCAACATAATAGGTTATCAACACACTACCGATATAGCCCGTAATGGTGGCTGATATCAGATAGGAGAGAATGAACACTAAATAGGCTTTCACAATGCGTCCCATAGGAAAAGGGACACCTTGCCTCATACAGGCAATGAGCATGACAACTATAGCCACATGACGCGGAGTCAGTCCATATAACAAACGCACTGGGCCATAGAAGAGCACAGCGATGACAAAAACTATATATAGGCTCTTGAAGTTGAACAGAGAAGAAGTAAAGCCAGGTCTCATGCGAATTTACAGGTCATTATTTTTCTATAGGGAATATCAGAGAAGTCTGATTAGATTCAACAACAGCCAACTGACCATAGATAATCCAATAAAAAAGACTGGATGTGGGTGGAACAATCCTTTGTTCCAAAAGAAATAATCTGAATGTCGGAATGCGTCTGCTATTCCGTGACTTTCAGAAGCACATGTTATCAACGAGTGTTGCCTTTCTAAATCTCCCATGTTTCGCCTTCGTTCAATTTTGGCTGCAAAGGTACTACTTTTTTGTGAAATGACCAAACTTTTAATGTCTTTTAGCGAAAACTGACAAAGGGTAACTGTATGGGGAATGATGCTTTGGGGACAGATTCCTCTGCTTTGACTGGCAAAAATTGTTTATTCTCTCCTTTGGTCGATGTAAAAAAACAGTGGGAATCAGCGATTATATACTTGTATATAACTTAACCTATGATACAGCTCGTCCATTAAGTCAAGGATTTCTGCATCTGTTACAATACCTTTGACTATCTCACCGTCTTTCTTAAAACTCACGTTTACGTGTTCCGGCCTTGTATTAGGAGAATCAACAGAAATGCCTATTTTTTCTGGATCAATGGAGAGAATTTCATCTACTGTGGCCTCCATCCACCCTGCGAACATGTACTTTGGCTTTTTCAAGTTCTTGTTGTATAAAGATGCCCTTTCCTCTCCTTTCTGACAGAAAGTCTCTTTACCGAGATAGTCAAGGCGGAGAAAAGAGATGCCACCCTCAGAATCCCTTAGTGTTATGAAAGAGTCCTTAGGATAGTTCGTAAGAGGATCCAAATCTCTTGGTGACAGCACAATGCGGGCTAACTTCTCATTAGGGCTGACCCAATAGGCGTCGTATTGTACCACTGATCCTCCCATTACGAGATTTCCTCCATGTTGCGGATTAACGATGACAAAGTCTCTTTTGTCAAATCTTCAAAGGAGTGATGTTCTGTAGGAGCGTTTGCCCGTTTTATGAAGTATGACATTTGCTTGTCACCAATTTCTCCTTTGATACGTCCTTTGCTCGTTTCAAGTTTCACCATCACTGCACCTAAAGGGGTGGGGTATAGCCTTACGTCAGCGGCGACACGAGTGGCCAACATATCCATGATTCTCAGTACATTTCGAATGGCTTTGCGGTTGATAGGCTTGGCATCTTCTTCGTTCCAGTTTTCTTTCAGTGCTTTGATTCCTTTTAGGTCAATTTGCCACTGCGCAGGAGCTGTGGTATCCTCTTCTGCCTCCATTCTTGTACGGAAAGCACGCTTAACACGCTTGGGCTGTGACTGATAGAACGCCCATAGAATGTCAAGTGTGGTCACCTTCGGCTGAGCAGTCGTGTCTTGAATTGCAATTGCCATAGTCTTTTCCTTTTAGAATTATCCCTACATAACTAACCTCGAAGAGGTAAGAAAACCACCTCTGTTTTTGGCTACTCGGAATGTTTGCGTGCAAAGGTACTCATTTTTCGTGAAATGACCAAACTTTTAATGTCTTTTAGCGAAAACTGACAAAGGGTAACTGTACGGGGTATGCTCGTAAGCGAGTTTTGAATGAAAGAAATCTGAACAATTTGAACAATTCAATCCAGAAGTTAGAATGAAAAAAAGGTTTCTGCAAGCCGCATAGAGTTCGTTTCACGTTGTTGAGACTAATGATTATTACTGAAGAGCATTTATCTCCTCTAAGGTAAGGCTCGTTATTTCTGCAATATCCTTAACAGCATAGCCCTTGGTCTTCATCTTTCGGGCAATCTCTTTGTTTACCTTGGCCATGCCCTGAGCCATGCCTTGAGCCATACCCTGAGCCATGCCCTGAGCCATACCCTCAGCTATGCCCTCAGCTATGCCCTCAGCTATGCCCTGCTTTTTCCCTTCTATCCTGGCTTCGAGCAGTTGTGTGCGTAGTACGTCTGTGTCGCGCACCAAAGTATCCATGTAGTGCTCGTACTGTTTACGCTCCTGATCGGTCATCTGGAGCACATCGAGCCTTTGGCGTGCCTCCTGCAACCCCGGAGCCTTGGTATCAGGGCGGATGCGCTCATACTTTAGGAAATCCATCCACTCTTCAAGGTAATTGTCGAGGATTGGTTTGTCAAAACTATTCACACGGATAACGAAGTATTCTGGGAAAACGTTCTCTGGCAATGGCACCTTCAAGTCCTCACGCTCATGCTCGGTGAGTTTCAGGGGCTTGCCGTCGTGTACACCCACCAACTCCATCTGACCATGGTAGAGGTAGTCGTCGCCCTCACCCATGTCAAAATAGATGATGTTGATGCTGAACACCTTCTTCACCTTTTCGTAGGCATCGCCGCTACCCATGTGCTCAGTAATGGTTTTCGCCACGCCGTAAACCATACGCTGCAGGTAGTCCAGCTCGCGCGTCTGCTGTATCTCCACGAGGATAATCTCACCCTTGGAGTTAAGGGCCTTGATGTCCACACGGTTGTACTTGTCGTTCGCCGTCTCTTTGTTCGACTCCGTGTCGAGCAGTTCCACAATCGTAACCTTCTCATTCACCAATACGGAGATGAGCCCCTCAAAGATGGCAAAGTCGGCTTTGTTGCGAAGAATATACTTTGCTGCCCAGTCAAAGCGTATGTATCTGTTCATGATTACGTTTAGTTGCCTATTATTGCGTGCAAAGATACTACTTTTTCCTGAAATGACCAAACTTTTAATGTCTTTTAGCGAAAAAGACGGATACTGTCACCAAGTGGGATACTATCAACAGGCAACAGCCTTAATACTCCGGCGTGGGATAATTGGTTGTAACTTGAAGGATTTTCATTATCAAGAGATTTCGTTCGTCATTTGTCCTCTATCACCCATTCTTCTGGCATCCTATTGATATTCCACTGTTCTATCCTACACTCATGCAGTTTTGTCTTCTTATTGTAGTTTACACCTACAAGAAGTAGATTTCCACCATACTGCTGTAATTTGGAAGGATATTTCTTTTGTTTGATTTGATCAATGGCGGTATTGGCATCATTGTTGTATTTCAATTCCACTACAAGGGCGGGTAAATCGACGTTCTTGCGTGGTATCATTACAAGGTCAGCAAAGCCTTTTCCGGATGCCAACTCCCGGTGGATGACATAGTCGTTCATGGCATAATAGTAGGCGAGACTGAGTACGCAGGCTAATGAGTTCTCATCGTTGTATGAGAGAATACTCGTATTCTCATCGTGTACGGCATCAATACCATGTGCCACAGCATCCTCATCGCCTTCGAGGGTGGCACGGAGCAATTGCTCCGACTGCTTCAGGGCACGGATAACAACTGCCCAATTTGTATTGTTTACAGCATTGTACAGCTCCTCAGCTACCTCTTTATTGGGAACAAAACACTCTTTTTTTACCCTATCAAACGACAGATACCCCAAATGGATGAGAACTGTCAGCACATCGTCGCGATTATAGACTTCTGTTAGGTCATTCTTGAAGCCGACAGGATTCACCTTACAACGTCCCCCGGCGAGCATTAGGATGATGTCATCTTTCAAACCTTCATAGTTCATGACAATGTATTCAGATATTGCATCGTAGGCTCCAGTCTTCGACCAATAGTTTTCGCACCACTCGTTTCTGATAGCTTCCATTACGCTATTGGGGTTAAACATGGTCATTTCGCTGCCTATCTGATAACCGTCATACCATTTCTCTAATTCGTCGAAATCCATGTCATGCTTCATGGCCAAGCCCTCCACTTCGTCTTTGGTAAATCCAAAATAGCGCGCCATGGCTCCAGGAGTCACCATGGAAAACTCCTTGAAATTGTTAAGTGCCGACTGGGTTTTATACTTCTTGATAGGCAAGATGCCCGTCAAATAGACACCAGCAAAGACCTGAGTGGCAGGTTCGCTCTTGAAAAGGCGTCGCAGCCAATTAACATAGATGTCTGAAACAGTTTGTTGACCGTCATACGGCATCTGACCACATTCACGCAATATGGCATCCCACTCATCAATGATGATAATGAACTTATCACCTGTTTTGAGGCTAACACGGATAAGATATTGCATCAGGTCATCACCTTCAAGCACAGGTACATTCTGATAAACGCCGCCCACTTCTTTAATAATATCTGTGTTCAACTCAGCAAGGACTGTCTTGTCTTTGTGCTTACTAACGAAAAAGCCAGTATCAATGAAAATGACGGGGTACTTGTTAAGATGTTCCTCAAATGTAGGATGACTGGCAATCTGTAGATCGGCGAAAAGGCTGCGAGAGTCACAAGATCTGTCATAATACGATTGTAGCATCTCCGCAGCCATCGTCTTCCCAAAACGACGACTACGGGTTACGCAGCTAAATCGTTGCCGTGTAAACAGAGTAGAGTTGACAACGGCTATCAATCCCGACTTGTCAACATATTCACTATTGCGGGTTGACCTGAACCCCTCGTTACCCTTATCAATGTATATACCCATAATGCATCTTACTCATTTGTCATTTATCCTCTATCTCGGTGCAAAGATACAACTTTCTTGCAAGACAGCCAAACCTTTTTTGTATTTAAAAATCACGCAGATAATCTGACAAATAAGGTACAGCGAACAATAGTTCTCCTCGTCGAGGAGCTTCTATAACACCTGCCTCTATAAGACGCTTGCGATATGGCTGAATGGCTGGTCCCTTCTTTCCCAAAGCCGCCTGCAACTTGGATGTGGATACAGTTCCCCCACAGCGTGCGAGTGCCCGCAGGAATATCTTGTCGTTGTCAGACAAAGGAGCCAGAATCGGCTTGAAAACATTGTCTTCCATGTCACCCATGGCTGCCTTTTCTGACTTGTCCAAAACAACATCGTCAATAGTGCCGCCTTTAGGTGTATATTGAATTATGTAGTATCCAATCAGTTGCATCAGATAGGGGAATCCGCGAGTGGATAATGCAGCACGGTTGAGAACACTTTCGGATGCCTCTAATCCAATTGACTTAAATGCATGTTCGTAATATGCCCTAATCAGATTGGTTGATATCGTTCCCAGTTCCACTTTAGTAGCACGATTCAGGAAGGTTAATACACTATCGTTCAGTACGCTGGAAACGGCATGAGGCAGTCCCGCCATCGCTATCGCTATGTTCTTCCTATCTCCAACGAGTTCCTGATACGAGGCGGCAACCTCACGCATAGCAGCTGAAGTGCGTACTTCGTCAATAAGGATCAATGCACCTTTGTCTTTTTCGGCAAGCTTATCGCACAAAAGTGACATCTTTGCACGAAATCCATACTGCCGCTCGGCCGCCTCTGAGAAAGTTAGGCCGAATGAGAAGCCAAGCGCTCCTGCACTCACGCCCTTCAGCTTCCGTTTATCGTCTTTAAAATATTGCAAGCCGTTTAGTTGGAACTGCTCAATAATAGCTTTTGGCATTCCCTCATGGGCTGTTACACGAGCCACCACATATCCAGCTTTCGATGCACGGTCGCTAAGTTCGAGAAGCAGAGCCGTTTTACCCATACCTCGTTGTCCGAGAAACAGCGTACAGCGATTGCGCGAACCAACAGGTTCTCTCAGTCCTTCCATAAACTGCTCTATCACACCATCCCGGCCAATATATTGTTCAGGACGGTTTCCGAAAGTCGGCTGAAACAGGGTATGGATGGTTTCATGTTCACTCTTCTTCATCCTCTTTTATTCTTCTTTATTCTCTTTTATTCTTCTTTATTCTCTTTTATTCTTTTTCGCCTGCAAAATTACTACTTTTTTCTTAAACAGCCAAATATTCACGCTCTTTTGTAAGTCTTAATTATATTCTGTGCAATGCCGTGAATATAATATGCCAACAATAATCCCGTAATGATTATTATCTACAAAGAGGTAATCAACCGTATGGAGATATCGGAGATTACCCAGTCTATCAAAGAAGGTGTGGCAGCGAAGGAGGTGAGGCGCATCCGTGAGGTGTACCATCTGATGAAGCCGGAAAGATTGCCTGACGGACAGGTTACGACCGATTTTTGTCCAGACATACGCCTGCCCCGCATCTGCTATGCGGCAGAATATGAGAACAGAAACAAGAAACGGAGGATAATCAGCTACAATGGGCTGGTGGTGCTGGAACTGAATGGGCTTAACAGTTTATTATAAATCTAAGCCAGAAGATAAGACACATACGAAAAGGCTGTCAGTCTGAGGAATCTGGCCAGCAGGATGCCAGAGACGCTGATGGCCTTTCTTGGAGGGTCAGGCAAGAGTGTGAAGATAGTTTGCAGAGGAGAAGTTTTTGGGGAGGGGAGTGGCTACGCGATGGATGAGATGCAGGTGAAGAACGTCTTTGCCAGTGTCTATGCCGTAGCACAGCAGGAGGACTACATGGTGACGCACAAGACTAAGCCGCTGAAGAACGTGCATGAGGAGAATGATATACCATACTTGTGGTATATGGAATGACACGTTAGGGGGATTGTGGGAGTGCCAAAATCGCCGTACCTTTGCACCGTCGAAAGTGAAGAGTGAAGAATTTGCTACCGCTCACGCTTGAAGAATAAGACGATACATTATTATTATTAATTAAAGAATAAGGCTATGGCAAAGATTGCAAAGCAGCTGACAGAGCTCGTCGGCAACACCCCACTTCTTGAGCTCAACAAGTATTCAACGGCAAAGGGTCTTGAGACTCCGATTATTGCCAAAGTAGAGTTTTTCAACCCTGGCGGCAGCGTGAAGGACCGCATCGCACTGGCGATGATTGAGGATGCCGAAGCCAAGGGCATCCTGAAGCCCGGCGCCACCATCATCGAACCCACCAGCGGCAACACGGGCGTGGGACTGGCACTGGTATCAGCCGTCAAGGGCTACCATCTTATCCTCACCATGCCCGAAACCATGAGCGTGGAGCGTCGTAACCTCGTGAAAGCCTACGGTGCCGAGGTGCGCCTCACCTCTGGAAAAGACGGTATGCCAGGTGCCATCCGCGCTGCCGAGGAGCTGCGCGACTCCATTCCCGGCAGTGTGATTCTGCAACAGTTTGAGAACGCCTCCAACCCCGCCAAGCACTATGCAACGACAGGTCCAGAGATTTGGCGCGATACGGACGGACAGGTAGACATCTTCGTGGGTGGCGTAGGCACCGGCGGCACCATCAGCGGCACGGGCAAATACCTGAAGGAGCAGAACCCGAACGTGAAGATTATCGCCGTTGAACCTAAGTCAAGCCCCGTGCTGAACGGCGGTCAGAGTGGTCCGCACAAGATTCAGGGCATCGGTGCCGGTTTCGTGCCGAAGACCTACGACGCCAGCGTCATCGACGAGGTATTCGACGTGGAGAACGACGACGCTATCCGCACGGGTCGCGAGATTGCCCAGCAGGACGGTTTGCTGGTAGGCATCAGTGCCGGCGCAGCCCTCTATGCAGCTACAGAGGTGGCCAAACGGCCAGAGAATAAAGGTAAAAAGATTGTTGTATTATTGCCCGACACGGGCGAGCGCTACTTGAGCACGGTGCTCTACGCCTTCGATGAGTATCCGCTGTAGAAAGTGAAAAGTGAAAAGTGAAGAGTGAAGAATCGGCTGTCGCCGATGAAAAGTGAAAAGTGAAGAGTGAAGAATCGGCTGTCGCCGATGAAGAGTGAAAAGTGAAGAGTGAAGAATGAAGAGTGAAAAGTGCCCTCTTCACTCTTCATTTTTCGTTAATACGGGCGGGAATGTCATTTTTTTGCCCGAAAATTTGGTTGTTCGGCGGATTTTCACTATCTTTGTCGCAGATTACCAAATCTTTGTACCTTTATGCCATGCGCACAAAGAAGCTAAAGAACCGAATAACCCTGACAGCTGCCTTCCTGCTGTACGCCTCTGTGGCCTGTGCCCAGCAGGAAAATATGGACACGCTGTTCGACGCGACACACATATTAGCGTATGCCGTGGCAGGGGTAACTATCAGCATCTTTGTGCTTATTTTCTACAACCGCCTCATTTACTACCGCCAGCAGGACGCCAACGCCCGTCACCGCAGCCTGAACGCTCAGCTGGCCATGGTGATGGATACTTGTCGGATGCGTGTGTGGAGCTATAATGTACACACGCGACACTATAGTCTGCTGTCGGAGAGCGGCGACATCGAAGGTGTCTACACGCCCATCGACTTCTCCGAGTTCTTCAACCGCGACGACTTCGACCAGATGCGCCAGCGTGTGTTTGACATCCGCGACGGGAAGAGCACCAGCGAGACCGTGCGTGTCCGCGGCCGTAAGTCCAAAGACGAGGGGCAGCAACGCTCGGAGGCGTCACCCACTAAAGAAGAGGGGCCGCAACGCTCGGAGGCGTCACCCACTATGGACGCTGAGAAGGAGCCGCAGTATGAGATTACCCTGCGCCTGCTCAACAACGACCGTGAGGGGCGCCCGCTGACAATCATCGGCCTGCAGCACGACATCACCGACACTATCGAGAAGCGCTCGAACATCGAGAAGCTGCTGCTGCGCTTCCATACGCTGTTCAACTCGTCGGTGGTCGATTTGATGTATTATGACAAGGACGGCAAACTGGTCGACATCAACGACAAGGGCTGCCAGACGTTCGGCATCGCCGACCGCGAGGCCCTGCTGAAGAATCCGCCCAACCTGAACGACATTCCGGCCTATCAGAACCTGAACATCAAGAACTTCCCGGGCTACCGCATGTCATCGATTACCGACATCGACGAAGTCCGTCGTCGTGGCGAAAGCAGGGTTTCAGCCATCACCATTGGCGGCATCATCTATTACGACACCATCGTCAACCCCATCTACAACAAGCAGGGCGAAATGACCGGCATCTACACTGCTGGCCGAAGCATCAACGAGATGGTGGAGTCGTACCACCGGCAGCAGGAGACGACACGGCGCTTGGAGCAGGCAACCCGCGACATACAGGACTACGTGAACAATATCAACTATGCCCTGCAAATCAGCGAGGTACGGCTGATGAATTACAACCCCGACACCCACATGCTGGAAATCAGCAGCGACCTCAACAAGACCCAGTACCGGCTGACGCAGCTGCGGTGTGTGGAACTGGTGAGCGAGGACATGCGCCGCCGTGCCAAGGGCGTGCTGCGCAAGATGGACCGCCGCGAGAACAACCGCATAGACCTGACGCTGTGCACCATCCTGCGCGACAAGCAGCAGCGCTACGTGTGGCTGTCGTTCAACATCATCCCCATGCTGCGCCCCGACGGCACGGTGAGCCACTACTTCGGCATGTGCCGCAACGCCACCGAGCTGGTGGAGACCGAACAGCTGCTGAAGGAAGAGACCACGAAAGCCTTGGAGACGGAACAGCTGAAGGATGCTTTCCTGATGAACATGAGCTACGAGATCCGCACGCCGCTGAACACCGTGCTGGGCTTTGCCGAGCTGTTCAACAGCGAGCACGACCCCGCCGACGAGGCTCTTTTTGCCGAAGAGATCAAGAAAAACTCGAACTCACTGCTTACGCTGGTCAACGAGACGCTGCTGCTGTCGCGCCTCGATGCCCACATGATAGAGATGCACCCTCAGCCCACCGACTTCGCCCTCATCTTCGACGGCTACTGCTATATGGGTTGGAACCAGCTGAAGCCCGGTGTAAAAGTCATTGTCGAGAACCCCTACGAACACTTGGTGGTCAGTATCGACGAAACCAATCTGGGACAGGTCATCCAGCGGCTGTGCACTCAGGCGGCATTCTACACCACCGAAGGCTATATCCGTGCGAAATATGAATACCGTCGCGACACGCTGAACATCACCATCGAGGACACGGGCCAGGGAATCGACGCCGCCACGCTGCCCCACATCTTCGAACGCTTCACCGTCGACAAGTATGGTGAACACTGCGGCACGGGCCTCGATTTGCCCATCGTCAAGGAACTGGTCGACCAGATGGGCGGCACGGTGGAGTTCCAGTCCTCAGAGGGCAAGGGCACCACGGCGTGGGTGAACCTGCCGTGTACGGCAACCGTCATAGACAGAAAACGAGACATGATAAACTCACAGGCATGAGCACACTGGCATACATACCCCTTCTGGCTGCACCGCTGCAGATTGACACAATCAGTGTCATCACCATTGCCGTGGTGTTGGTGGCTTTCTTTGCCGTGATCATTGTCAATCTGATTATCAACCACCGGGTGAAACAGACCTCGAAGCACATTCAGGAGGTGACCGACGTCATGCAGCATGCCATGGAGATTGGCGGCATCTTCGTGGTGAGGTTCAACATGACCGACCGCCATGTCAGCAACACCCACGGCCAGCTGCTGCCGCCGGACGGCATGAGCTACGACGACTACGTCAGCCGCATACATCCCGAAGACCGCCGTGAGTTCATCGACTTCATCAGCAGTCTGAGCCAGCAGCCGAAAGGCAAGGGGGAGTGTACCTACCGCTGGAACGACAGCACTACCGGCGACAACTGGCGGTATATGCGCAATAGTGCCGTCACCGAAGGCCGCATGGCACCCTGCGACATCGTGAGCACCCTGACCGACGAGACGGCCATCGTTGCCGAACAACTGCGTGAGCAGGATCTGGGCGAGCGCTACCGCCTCATTTTTGAGCGGTCGGTGGTGGGATTGTCGCTCTACGACAGCAAGGGCATGCTGCTGGCCGCCAACGAGAACATGCGCCAGTTGTTCCACATCCAGCCAGGCCGCGACAAGTACTACTATAACAACAGCCTGTTCGACCGACCGCTGTTCCAGGATCTTCTCGACAGGGAAAAACCCGAGGAGCTACACTTCTGCGCGAAGGTCACCATACCCGAACGGGGCATCAACAGCTACATGGAGATACGTTTCACCCCGTTACTCGACGAAACGGGAAACCTGCAAAACGTGTCGCTGGCCATCAACGACGTGACCGAGGAACGCGAGATGTACATCCGCATTAAGCAGAACGAGCACGACATGCGCAAGGCCAATGCCGCCATCCAGCAGTACGAGACGGAGCTGCAATACCTGATGGAGAACTGCGACATGCGCGTCTGGCGCACATCGTTCCGCGACCGCGAGGTGACGTTCTACAAGGGACTGAGCGAGTACGAGCGGAAGATGTCGTTCGACGAGTTCAAGACTTATTTCATAGATACCGACGGCTCCGTATCCAGCGACTTCGACCATCCGGAATTGTACTTCACCAAGCCCACAACGCTGCTCCGCCGCATGTACTCGCTGTTCCACGAACCCGGCTCCATAGAGTGGAACATGCTCGACTGCATGCCTGTGTACGATGCGCAGGGACAGTTAGAAGGTAGCTTCGGCACCATCCGCAACATGACGGCACTGATGAAGACACAGGAACAGCTGAAGGAGGAGACCCGCCGCGCCAACGACTCTGCCCGGCAGAAGAGCGTCTTCATGGCCAACATGACCCACGAGATCCGCACGCCGCTGAACTCCATTGTCGGCTTCAGCGACCTGCTGCCCATGATCGACTCACCCGAGGAGAAACGCGAAATGGTGAAGGTCATCATGAACAACTGCGATATACTGCTGCGGCTCATCAACGACATTCTCGAGGTATCGACCATGGACTCCAACGCCATCACCCTCGAGCCGGAGCCAGTAGACTTTGCGAACGTTTTCGACGACATCTACTTCTCGCTCGAACAGCGCATCCAAACGTCCGGCGTAGAGTTCATCAAGGACAACCCCTACACGACGCTCCCTGCCGTTCTCGACAAACGCCGCATACAGCAGGTCATCACCAACTTCGTCACCAACGCCGTAAAATATACCCACGAGGGACACATCAAGGTCGGGTACAGACTCTCCCCCAGCCCCTCCCTGCAAGGGAGGGGAGGAGTTACATCTTCCGAAGAAAAATCCTCAGACAAATCTATATACCCCTCTCCCTCTCAGGGAGGGGCCGGGGGTGGGTCTGCCGATGGCCTCTACATCTACTGTGAGGACACCGGTACCGGCATACCCAAGGACAAACAGGCTTTAGTCTTCGAGCGCTTCGTCAAACTGAACGACTACGTGCAGGGCACGGGCTTGGGGCTGGCCATCTGCAAGGCCATTGCCACCCGTTCCGGCGGTACCATCGGTGTCAGTTCCGAGGGCGAGGGTCAGGGCTCCACTTTCTGGATTTGGATTCCTGTACAGGGAAATTGAGAAATTGAGAAAATGAGAAAATGAGAAATTGAGAAAATGAGAAATAGCAAGCATAACGGACGCGGTGCCAGAGGCTGGGTACGCCTGCTGGTGGCTCTGCTGACACTGCAACTGACCGTGGCCGTGCCAGCCACTGCCGGACGCACGTTCACGGATGAGCACCCGCTGCAGTACGAGGATGCCTGGGACCTGTGGCCATACGTCTACCTGAACGACAGCGGAGAGCCTGAAGGCTACAACATAGACCTGCTGAAACTGATCTGCAAAGAGCTGAACATACCCTACACCATCAAGCTCAAACCTACTGCCGAAGCACTGAAAGACCTCCGCAGAGGACGCGCCGACCTGATGATGGGCATGGCGGCAAACTTCCACGACGAGTACGCCAAGTACAGCAAGACCGTCATACAGCTCTTCACGCACAGCGTGGTCTACCCCAAAGAAAAGCCCTTGAAGGTACGCTCCATCTCCGACCTCGCCCACAACCGCGTCATCGTCCACGAAGGCAGTTTCAGCCACCATCTCATGCAGGACTGCGGCTGGGGCGAGAACGCCGTGGGCTACGACGACATGAAGGAGGCGGTGCTCAAGGCCAACATACAGCGCGAGCTCCCCATCGTCTGGAACACGCTGTCGCTGAAGTGGCTGCTCACCACATTTCAAATCGAAGACATGGGCATCGAACCCATTAACATACCGGCAGGCGAGTACCGCTTCATGTCGAACAACGTCGAGCTGCTGGCCTCCATCGACAGCGTCTACTCCATACTGCAAGCACGCGACCAGCTACAACCGCTACAGAACAAGTGGTTCTACCCCGAGCGCGTTGAGCCGGGCATCCCCGACTGGGTGTGGATCCTGGCAGTCGTCCTTATGGTAGGCCTGCTGCTGTTCTTCATTTACTACATCTGGCTGCACTTGCGTGAAAGGCGTGTGACGGCACTCACACGAAAGGCCAACGACCGCCTGTCCATCATCCTGCAGGCGTCAGGTGTCCAGACCTTCATCTACGAAACAGCTACGCAAACGTTCTTCGTCCTCGGCAACGACGGCAAGCCCCTCCGCAAGTATCCGTTAGTTGCGTTCTGTGCCTACCTTATACCAGAGGACAGAGTACGCTTTAGGGAGTTCATTAGGCAGGTGAGCCTTGGCGAGGTTGAGGAACAGCGATTCACACTCAAGGCTTCGACCTACGAAAGCCCGGAGGTACTGGAGTACGCGGCGGCAGTGTCAGTGCTGCGCCGAGGCCGTAACGGCATGCCCACCATGCTCATTGCCACGCGAAGCGACATCACCGAGCAGCACCGTCGGCAGGAACGCACCCGCGACAATATGTTGCGCTACCAGGCCATCTTCAATACGCCTATGGTCGACATGGTGTATTACAATGCCAAAGGACAGGTGGAAGACATCAACCAGAAAGGCTGCGAGACGTTCCATGCGACGGCCGAGGAGATGCGTAGTCGCAAGATGCCGTTCTACGAAACGATTGGAATGAGCCACGAGTGGTTCGAGACCTTCGATTTCTTCCACGCCACGGTCAAGTTGAACGAAATGTTCTACGAATTGCAGCTGATGCCCGTCTGCGATGACGAGGGGCACCGCGTGGGATTCTACGGTTCTGGACTCGACGTCACTAACCTCGTGAAGGCTTATCACGAGCTACGCCACAGTATTGACCTCATGGAAGAAGCCAACGACAAGATCAAAGAATACATCGACAACATCAACTATGTCCTGCGTGTGGGCGGTATCCGTGTGGTAACTTACTCGCCCGACGAGCACATCGTCCGCATCTTTGCCGAGACGAACAAAATACAGTTTGAACTGACGCAGAACCGCAGTCTCTGCAAGTGTGACGAACGCTTCAAGCCCACACTGAGCAGACTGTTCGACACCCTTGATGACCGTAAGCTTAATCCGCCCGAGACAGGTATCAAGACCACTATCGCCAAAAAAGACGGCACACCGCTGTACCTGCTGTTCCACTTCATTCCGCAGACCGACAATGACGGACGGGTGACCAGCTATTTCGGCATCTGCCGCGACATCAGCGAAATCAAGGCTACCAAGCGGCAACTGGCCGCCGAGACACAGAAGATGCAGGACATTGAGTCGGTGAAGAACGCTTTCCTGCGCAACATGAGCTACGAAATCCGTACGCCGCTGACCTCCGTGGTCGGCTTTGCGGAGATGTTCCAGATGGAGCACGACCCTGAAGAGGAAACATTGTTCATCCAGCAGATCAAGGACAACTCCCGTAGCCTGCTCACGCTCGTCAACAACATTCTGTTCCTCTCGCGGCTCGATGCGAAGATGATAGAAATCAAGCGCCAGCCGGTAGATTTCGCCATGATCTTCGACGGGATTTGCCAGGCAGCATGGGCCGATTATGTAAACCCTGGTGTGAACTACGCTTCGGAGAATCCCTACAACCACCTTGTGGTCGACATCGACGAGGCGAACCTCGGTACTGTCATCAGCCACGTCGTTGCCAATGCCGCACAGCACACCGACACCGGATTCGTCCGTACCCGTTACGACTACAACGGCAACGCGCTGAGCATCACCGTCGAGGACTCTGGGTGCGGCATTCCCGAAGAGCAGCTGTCCCGAATCTTCGAACGCTTCGTCACCGGCTCTTCCAGCAGCGCGGGACTGGGACTCAGCATCTGCCACGAACTGGTCAGCATGATGGGCGGCGACATCAGCATCAAGTCCATTCAGGGCAAGGGAACCATCGTCTGGATTGTCATCCCGTGCGAAGTGAGTGAGATAGACCATAAATAATAATGTATAAGCTATGACGCACAGCATAAAACACCTCTGCCTGCTACTACTGCTCGCTACGGCAGCTCCCCTCTACGGCGAGGGGCGCTACGGTCGCCAGTACACGGAAGAGAACCCGGTAACCATCATCAGCGACTGGGACTTCGCACCATACGAGTATCTTGGCGAGAGCGGAGAGCCCACAGGCTACAACATCGACCTGCTGAGCATGATTTTCAAAAGGCTCAATCTGCCCTACAAGTTCGTCCTGAACGAGTTGCAGGCCACTGTTGACTCCTTTAATACTCATAAGGCAGACATCATCGTTGGCATTCCTGCTAATTCCCCCGCCCCGGACACTTACATCAGTAAGCTGCCCCTACACTACTATAAGCTCGCAGTGGCAACAATAAAAATAGGTGAGCCGCTGAATAAATCCCTTGACAAGCTGACACCTGACGACGGTATAGTGGCCGTCAAGCGAGGCGACTATGCCGAACAGTACCTTGCCACACACCCCTGCCGCGCCGTTACCGAGTACCGCACGCCGAAAGAGGGACTGACAGGTGTCGTCAGCAAAAAGATACGTGGATACATCTGGGGAGAACAGGCCCTGAAGTGGAAAACCCGTTCGCTGCACCTCGAATACATTCGAATCGACAGCATCAGTATTCCCGTGGGCAACCTCCACATCATCGGCTACGACCAGCAGCTCATCAGCGCCATCGACGACCAGTTCGCACGACTGCGGCAGGAGGGCGAAATAGAATTGCTGCATGAGAAATGGTTCCATCCTGAGCACCAAACCGATAATACGTCCTACGTCATATTCTTCATCGTGGCCGGCGTGCTTATTGCCGTTCTGGTTATTTTCATGCTCAGCCGCCTTGTCCAGCTCCGTGTGAAAAAGGCCGTGCAGAACGCATCGGACATGAACCAGATGATGAAACAGGCGCTGAGCATGGGCGACTACTTCGTCTTCGTACATGACCTGAAGGAAGATGTAGTCACCAACAAGCACGGATATTTGCTGCCCGAGAAGGGCGTCACCATCGACCAGTTCGCTAACATGCTGCACCCCGACGACAGGGCCTTCTATCACGACAACCTGCGCAATGTGAGGAACGGCAAGCTTCCGCAGCCCATCATCGACAGGCGGCTGAACATAGGAACCGCCGATAATCCGAAGTGGATCAGGCTGGCCGGGGCGGCCACTATCGAGAGTGAGAACGGGCAGCCGAGGTTCATCTTCAACACCGTCAAGAACCTGACACGCGAAATGGATGAAGAGCGCCGTGACAAGGAAATGGGCGCACGCTTCTTCCAGCTCTTCGACACGAACCTCGTAGCCATGTCGTTCTATAATCCCGACGGAGTGCTGCTGGACTACAACCAGCAGATGAAACAGCTTTGCGGCATCAAAGACGACGTGAGCGATAACTACTTCCGGCAGACCAACATGTTCGACACCACCCTGATCAAGGGCGAAATCAACCCTGGACTGACAGAGGAGATACAATTTTGCGAGCACATGTACTACCCCGAGCAGGGCGTCAACACCTATATCGAGGTCAAGATCATGCCCTACTTCGACGACGAGGGAGCCGTCCGCCACTATGTGGTGGCCGTCCGCGACATCAGCAGTGTGCGCAAACAGCACATAGCCCTGAGAAAACACGAGCGCGAATTGCGGCAGACCAACGAAACCATCAACCAGTACGAGCACGAGCTGGCATTCCTGCTCGGCCACAGCGACATGTTCACCTTCAGGTCCAACAACAAAAAGCGAAGCATCAGCTTCTCACAGTCGTTGCAGGATGTGCAGTTCAGGATGACATTCGAGATGTATCTTGAGTGCCTCTACGAAGAAGACCGCGTAAAGGCCGCCGAAACGATACGGTCATTCGAGCGTATGCGGCAGCCGTTCAACAAGATTCGTCACTTCCAGTATTCGCCCAACAGCGAAAAGCCGGCCTGGTTCGCCATCAGCGCCATGCCCGTGTACGACAAGCAGGGCGAGGTCGTGGGTCACTTCGGCGTGGCGCGCGACATCACGCAGCTCATGGAGGCCAACGAGCAGCTGCGGCGTGAGACCCAACGCGCCGAGAACTCCGGACTGCAGAAGAGCGCGTTCCTCGCCAACATGACGCACGAGATACGCACGCCGCTCAACGCCATCGTCGGCTTCAGCGACCTGCTGCCTACGATTGAGGACGAGAACGAGAAGCAGGAGCTCATACGCATCATTCGCAACAACTGCGACATGCTGCTGCGACTCATCAACGACATCCTCGAAGCCTCCGACATGTCGTCAAAGCCACTCGACATAGAAACCAAGGACGTAGACTTCGCCCAGGCTTTCGACGACATCTGCCAGACTCTGGCACAGCGCGTGCAGGAACCCGGCGTCGAGTTCATCAAGGACAATCCCTACACCACGCTACCTACACGCTTGGACAAGGGCCGCGTCCAGCAGGTCATCACCAACTTCGTCACCAATGCCGTGAAGTACACCCACAAGGGGCACATCAAGGTCGGGTACATTGCAACACCAGCGCCAGCCGATTCTTCACTCTTCACTCTTCACTCTTCACTTCCTCAGAAAGAGGGCCTCTACATCTACTGCGAAGATACCGGTGCCGGCATACCCAAGGACAAGCAGGCCTCGGTCTTCGAGCGCTTCGTCAAGCTGGATGACTTCGTGCAGGGAACGGGCCTCGGCCTCGCCATCTGCAAGTCCATTGCCGAGCGTTATGGCGGACAGATTGGTGTCAACAGCGAAGGTGTCGGCCACGGTTCCACCTTCTGGTTCTGGATTCCCTGTCCACTCCCATCAACCAACCATGAGTAAACAAACCTGTAAATACATGCTGGCCAACGAGCGCGACGCGCTGTGGGGGCTCACCGTCACCACCATCGGGTACGAGGAAATTGCACCCGGTGACGAATACCCCACCCGTGGCCACGCCGACGGCTATTACTTCAATACCGGACAGGGAAGGGAACTCAGCGAGTACCAGCTGCTATACATCATCGAGGGCGAAGGCGAGTTCCACAGCACTAACATGCCCGACGCGAAGCTCCGCGAAGGCGACTTCTTCCTGCTCTTCCCCGGCGAGTGGCACAGCTACTGCCCAAACCCTGAGCGCGGCTGGAAGAAATACTGGATTGGCTTCAAGGGGCGCAACATGGACGACCGCGTCCGAGCCGGATTCCTCTCGCCGCAGAAGCCCATCTACCACGTCGGATTCTGGGATGACATCGTACAGGCTTATAAGTCAGCCTACCAGATTGCCGTCGGTGAGCCCGCATACTTCCAGCAGCAGCTTGCGGGCTACGTCAACCTGCTCATCGGTATGATGTACTCCAAGGAGCGCGACGCACAGCTCAGCCGCAACCAGAGTAACGTCGATATGATCAACCGCGCCCGACTGCGCATTCGTGAGCACTTGGAGTCGCCGCTCACCATACAACAGGTGGCCGAGGACATGGGAGTCAGCTACTCCAATTTCCGTAAGCTTTTCAAGGAGTTCACGGGCATGTCGCCAGCCACTTACCAGCAAGACCTCAAGCTGCAGCGCGCCAAGGAACTGCTCTCGTCCACCGACATGAGCATCAAGGAGATAGCCTACCGCCTCAACTTCGAGTCGCCTGACTACTTCTCCTCCAAGTTCAAGATCAAGACAGGCCGCCGCCCCAGCGAGCTACGCAACCCGATAGTAGGCCGCTCGCCCTCCAATCGCGTGCAGGGCAAGAACGCCACTGAGCATTGTAAACAGTAAAAATAAAAATAGTAAAACAACAAAAGCTATGGCAAAAGTATTAATGATCGGCGCCGGAGGCGTCGCCACGGTAGCTGCGCACAAGATAGCACAGAACGCCGACGTGTTCACAGAGTTTATGATTGCAAGCCGCCGCAAGCAGAAGTGCGACGCCATCGTAGAGGCCATCAAGAAGAAGGCGGCAGCAAATTCTTCACTCTTCACTCTTCACTCTTCACTTAACATCAAGACCGCACAGGTCGATGCCGACGATGTCGAGCAGCTGAAGGCATTATTCAATGACTTCAAGCCCGACCTGGTCATCAATCTCGCCTTGCCCTATCAGGATCTCACCATCATGGACGCCTGTCTGGCTTGCGGCTGTTCTTACCTCGATACCGCCAACTACGAACCGAAGGATGAGGCCCACTTCGAGTACTCCTGGCAGTGGGCTTACCGCGAGCGCTTTGAGAAAGCCGGACTGACGGCCATCCTTGGCTGTGGCTTCGATCCGGGCGTGACCAGCATCTTTACTGCCTACGCCGCCAAGCACCACTTCAAGGAAATTCAGTATCTCGACATTGTCGACTGCAATGCCGGCGACCACCACAAGGCCTTCGCCACCAACTTCAACCCCGAAATCAACATCCGCGAAATCACGCAGAAGGGCCTCTATTGGGAAGACGGCAAGTGGGTGGAAACGGAGCCTTTGGAAATACACAAAGACCTGACCTATCCTAACATCGGCCCGCGCGACAGCTACCTGCTGCACCACGAAGAGATTGAGTCGCTGGTCATCAACTACCCGACGATTAAGCGCGCCCGTTTCTGGATGACCTTCGGACAGCAGTACCTGAAGCACCTCGAAGTCATACAGAACATCGGCATGAGCCGCATCGACGAGATTGAGTATGAAGCACCGCTGGCCAATCCTGAAACCTGCAACCTGAAACCTGGAACCACTGTTAAGGTCAAGATCGTGCCTCTCCAGTTCCTGAAGGCCGTACTGCCCAACCCGCAGGACCTCGGCGAGAACTACGAGGGCGAGACCTCCATCGGCTGCCGCATCCGTGGTATCGGTGGCGACGGCCGTGAGCACACCTATTATATATATAATAACTGCTCACACCGTGCCGCATACGAGGAGACAGGCATGCAGGGCGTCAGCTACACCACCGGCGTGCCCGCCATGATTGGTGCCATGATGTTCTGCAAGGGACTGTGGCGCAAGCCCGGCGTCTACAACGTCGAGGAGTTCGACCCCGATCCTTTCATGGAACAGTTGAACAAGCAGGGTCTCCCCTGGCACGAAATCCACGACGGCGACCTGGAGCTGTAAACTACCGCTTCTTTTTGGGCTTTCGCCTGGCCCAGCCCTCTTCGCTGAAGTCAGGCTCATCTCCTTTCAGTTCGCGCGGAACCTTTGCCATGAGGTCGCGCCAATTGCCATTCTTAGCCACAAAATCACGCTTCTTAGAAGGCCTCTCCTGCTGGCGCGGCCTTCTGGAAGCGTCGTTTCTTCTCGTCTGCTCTGCCTTGCCATCCTCGTCGGCATCGTTGCAGCGTACCTGGCGACCCTTGAAGCGGATGCCGGTGAGCTGGGTCATCACCTTGCGGGCGTCCTTCTCCGGCACTTCGAAATAGGAAATGGTGTCGAGCAGGTCGATGTGACCCACTTCCTGACGGCCGCCGACATAGCGGTTCAGCGTCTGCATCAGCACGCCCGGGAAGAAACCGTCACGCTTGCCTAAGTTGATGAACAGCCGCTTGTAGCCCTTCTGCGCCTTGTTCATGCGCTTCTGCCTGTCGGTCTGGGGCTTGTCGCCCTTCCCTTCGGGAGAGGTTGGGGGGAGGCTTATCTCCGGCGCATCGGCATAGTAGGCCAGGAACTTGCCGAACTCCAGCGACACGATCTTCTTGATGATTTCCTCCTTGTCGATGTACTCGAAGTAGCGGTTGATGTCCTGCATGAACGGGGCTATCTCGTCGTCGTCAACGTCGGTCTTCACTATCTGGTCCATCACCTTGTACAGCTGCTTCTTGCAGATTTCCTCGGCCTTCGGTATCTCGGCTTCTACGAACTTCTTGCCTATCTCCTTCTCGATGTTGCGAATTTTGTGCTTCTCCTTCGAGTGGACAATGCTGATGCTCGTACCTTTCTTGCCGGCACGGCCCGTGCGACCCGAGCGGTGGGTGTAGTTCTCTATGTCGTCGGGCAGTCCGAAGTTGATGACGTGCGTCAGGTCGTCTACATCCAGCCCGCGGGCTGCCACATCGGTAGCCACGAGCAACTGCACGGTATGCTGGCGGAACTTCTGCATGGTCAGATCGCGCTGCTGCTGACTCAAATCGCCGTGCAGCGACTCGGCGTTGTAGCCGTCCTTGATGAGCTTGTCGGCTACCTCCTGCGTCTCGAGTTTAGTGCGGCAGAAGATGATGGCGAAAATCTTCGGGTAGTAGTCCACAATGCGCTTCAGCGCCAAGTACTTGTCCTTCGCCTGTACCATATAATATATATGGTTCACGTTCTCGGCACCCTCGTTGCGCGAACCGATGACGATGGTCTCGTAGTCAGTGAGGTATTTTTTCGCCACGCGCTCCACTTCGCGACTCATCGTAGCCGAGAACATCAGCGTGGAGTGCTCGTCGGGCAGCGACTCGAAAATTTCGTTGATGGCATCCGAGAAGCCCATGTTCAACATCTCGTCGGCCTCGTCGAGCACGATGTTCTTCACCTGCTCCAAGTGCGCATAGCCGCGGTTCTTCAAATCGAGCAAACGGCCCGGCGTGGCCACGATAATCTGTACGCCCTTTTTCAATGCACGCATCTGCGGCTCTATAGCCGCGCCGCCGTAGACCGCTTCCACGTGGATATCGTCCATGTATTTGGAGAAGTCGCGCAGGTCATCCGTAATCTGCAGGCACAGCTCACGGGTCGGCGAGAGCACAAGAGCCTGCGGCAATCCTCCTCCCTTCCCTACGGGGGAGGGGTCGGGGGTGGGGCTTATCCTTTGTAGCAACGGTATTCCGAACGCCGCCGTCTTACCCGTTCCCGTCTGGGCAAGCGCTATCAAGTCGCGCCGCTTCCCCAACAGGCAGGGAATTACCTCCTCTTGCACAGGCATGGGCTGCACAAATCCCATCTCTTCAATGGCGCGGCGAATCTCTCCGCAGACGCCTAATTCTTCAAATGTCTTCATCGTGGTTGCAAAGATACAAAAAAAGCTTGTAAAGAACAACGGATTTTGGAAGATTAACGCAATTAGGCCTAAAATAAAGGCAAAACGGGGAAGAATGAAGAATTTCAACTTGGGTCAAATAGCAAATTGGGGAGGATTGGTGACGAAACTGTTGAAGCTCGTCAGCAGTTCCTCGTAAGTACTACGCTCAATTGATATTACTTCCATATTTTGTTTAGTTTTTGTGATTTGTGGGCAAAGGTACATCATGATTTCCAAAGAGACCCATTTTGAAAATTCCTTATTGTGAAATAACACTTCACTGAGATAAAAATCAAAAGTCTGTCGAGCTTGCTCATCAGAAAGCAGACAAGCATCTTTTTGTGGCATTTCACAGAAAAGTGCGTATTAGGCTACACCCTTCTATGGCATTTCAAGCAGAAATCTATGCAGAATGATATCATATCAAGAGAAAAGACTGTTCTTTTTCTTAATTAATGTTCACGAATTGTCGTATCCTCGATAATTTTTATTATATTTGCGCACAGAACGCTCAATGTTGTGCAAGAATAACTAAAAGCAATATGGAGATACAACGCTATAACAGGCTAAAGATTGTACTGGCTGAGAAAGAAAGGACTGGCACTTGGCTCTCAGAGCAGATGGGGCATAGCATCAGTACTGTTTCACGCTGGATGACTAACAAGGTGCAGCCATCCGTGGAACAGCTCTACGAGATTGCACGCCACCTTGACGTGGATGTGAAGGAATTATTGGTGTCGTCAAAATAATTATCATGCGTATTTTAATAAGAGAGATAGAAAAGGTTATAAAAAAATGAATTAGTTTTATGATTCCAAAATTTGACGAAATAATGTTGCCATTGCTGCAATATTTAAATGATGGTAAAGAGCATTCCCTAAAGGAATGTTCTGAGGCAATGTGTGACTTTTTTAACTTGACAAAAGAAGAAAGGGAAGAAATGCTTCCAAGTGGCTCAATGACCGTTATACGTAATAGGACAGGATGGGCTAAGATGTATTTGCATCGCTCAGGATTGGTTATTAACGATAAAAGAAATTCGTACTCTATCTCAAAACAAGGGATTGAACTTCTTTCTCAAAATCCCCAAAAGATAGATAGAGATACATTGATGCATTATTCTTCTTTTGTAGATTTCATGAACAATCCAAGAAATAGAGCAGGAGAAAATGAGAGTGATATTGTGGAAGAAGACACAGAGCCTACTATGAGTAGAGAAGAATTGTATGAAGCCTTTCAAAAAGAATTTCCTTTAGAATCGCTCAAGGATATGCCTTTGGAGAAATATACGAATCTAAATAGAGATGATTCTTTTTGCTATTGGGTAGAAAACAAAACAAAGCCATTAGGTTCTGTAAAAGGAGGTTCTTCTTTTAAATTTGGTATCTATCGGTATGAAAACAAGCCAAATCCTAAAAACATTAGACTGATTACAGATGACAAATATGCATGGTATGGCCAATATAATAGACATACAGCTGAAAGTGCGTATATGGTAGTTCGTGATGCCATTATAGACATTGCATCTAATGCTCGTAAGGGAAATTACCAAGGAGTGGAGAATAATCATGTATTCGGAGATGCTTTCAAATGGAAAATAGCTTTTTTGTATTCAAACCTATCTATCATACCCATATATAGACGAGATTGGCTCAATATAGTTGCAACAAAAATGGGTATGGAAAATGCACAAGGCTCTACAATTGCTGATATTCAAGCATTTCTGATGGAAACAAAAGGAGCAAATACTTTATTTGACTACTATGATAAATTATTAGTTATGTGTAAAAATAATGAAAAACAATATTGGTGGTTAATTGCAAATCCAAACATATGGAGTCTTTCATCATTGAAAGTTGGAGAGATTGTGAGTTATACGTTATATAATAAAAAGGGCAATAAGCGCCGTGTGTTTAAACACTTTCTTGAAGCAAAGGCTGGTGATGCCGTTATTGGTTACGAGTCTATGCCAACGAAGAATGTATTGTGCCTAATGGAGATTGCCAAAGAGAACGATGGTAAAGAATTATACTTTAGGAAGACTATAGATTTACAATCGCCTATCAGTAGGGATGTTTTAGAACAAATACCAGAACTCTCCCAAATGGAATATTTCGTAAACTCCAACGGTTCATTTTTTAAACTCACAAAAGATGAGTATGACATTATAATAGATATTATCAATGAGAATAATCCAGATGTGGAGCAGGTTAGTTTGCCTTCTACACCAAACTCCATACCATCTTCAAATATACGGCCATATTTAAGAGAAGATTTCCTTAACGATGTTTTTATCAGTGAAGATGAATATGACAAATTACGCTATCTGCTTATATCAAAGAAAAACTTAATACTTCAAGGAGCGCCTGGTGTTGGAAAAACATTTGCTGCAAAGCGATTGGCTTACTCCATCATGGGTGAAAAGGATGAGAGTAGGATTGAGATGATACAATTCCACCAGAACTATACCTATGAAGACTTCATTATGGGTTATAAGCCAACAGAGAATGGAGGATTT
>Ga0310786_10001252_pt1 | contig 40827 bp, 48 predicted proteins | sample AusTroGonzalo_MG_FD_203881 | JGI IMG/M metagenome (GOLD analysis project Ga0310786, IMG submission 203881) | Bovine rumen microbial communities from tropical cattle in Woodstock, Queensland, Australia - Gonzalo_03 (v2) (version 2) | ecosystem: Host-associated > Mammals > Digestive system >... | reverse complement strand
ACTCATCTCGTCATAGCCTAGATCTTTCGGAACAGGCGCGGCCGTCGTGTACCCTCCGAGTCGGCCGGCGGTCATGTGGGTCAGCAGATCCATTAAAACATCAGGTGAAAATGTCATTGTTGTTTCCTTTCATGAAATATCATTCGTCACTTGCTATTTTATATCCGAGAGCGGCAAAGTAAAACATGATTTCTGCGATAATGAAAGGATGAACACCGCCGAAAATGAGACCTGCACCTACAAGAAAATCGGGGAACGCTCTGAAAATATTATCTCCAACCGGTTTATCTGCCAGAGCACTCGCAATTACAAGAACAAAACCGAGTGCCTCCGTAATAGCGCCTATAACAACAAACAGCCATCCGATGGCAGCAATTCCATGACTTGCCCGTTCAAGACGTTCTGACCGTCTTCGCTGCACATAGGAACGCGGTTCGCGAACAATTCGGACTGGATAAGGTGCTGGACGGGAATTTGCGGAAGAAGGATTCTGCGATGACGGCTGCTGGACGTAAATAATCCGTTCGCCTCCTGACCCGGCCGCGGCGGATTCCGGACCAGGCGCCGGCTGATCAGCGTCTTTCGGTTCGTCTTTTGGTTCCGGTTCCGGCATGACGGGCGGCAGTTCCGGCGGATCCTGCGGAAATTCGAGTCCTTTGACTTTTCGTGCCGGATAGATCTTCCCATCGCATTCGACGGGAACATCCGGCACGATGACTCTCTGCTGAACGAGTTCTTTTAGTTTGGCGGTGTCGATCGGTCCGATCCGCTGGCCGTGCGAATAGTAGTAAAATTCCATGTGAAATCCCTTCATTTAAAAGGCTGTGTCATCCGCATTCTTTGGCATACCGAAAAGCATACCAGGCGAAAACCAGCGCGACAAGTCCGAACAGAATCAGGCCGGAACCGAACAGATAGGCGACGAAGGCGTTGGCGGAATGCGTGACGGCATCGCCGGCCTCCTGGACGGGAACAGCGGCGCGGGACGAAGAGACCGCGCCTTTCCATATCATGAACAGGCCGGCGGCTTCCAGCGCCGCGCCGAAAATGCCGGCGATCCATCCGGTAACAACCGCTTCGAGCTTCGGCGGATCAGCGATTTTGAAAAGTTTCATCGCGGGAGCCTTTCCGGGTTGAGCCGATAAGCCGGCGTGCCAATTCCTGAATCAGATCCATGTCACTTATTTTTCGGAGCCTTCGCCGGCTTCGATTTTTTTGTTTTTTTTGATTGCGGCTCCGGCTGTTTTTCGCCGGCGGCCTGTCTAATCGCCTCGAAAACAACTTCACGCGCCGGCGGATCAAGAAGTTCGATCACGTCCTTAATCGCTTGAATCAGTTTTTGGCGATGCTCTTCCGGCGTCTCAGGTTCTTCCGGGAGGATCGGTTTCCCGGTGCCAAATTCAATATAGGCCCGGTTCACTTGCGGAAACCGCATACAAAGTCTATTAAGAAATTGGGCGCTAATGTTTTTCGCCCCGCATTCTAGCTGCCCTATGTAGTCGGTTCTGACCTGTAACTCCAAAGCGAGTTTCTTTTGAGTCAGGTGCAATTCTCGTCGAACATCTGATAATCTTTTTTTCATGTTTGCCTCCGTCTCCTATTATAACCGGTTTTATTACCTATCCAATAACAGCCAATAAGAATTTTCGGAAAAATTTTAAAAACGCCCAGGTTCTCTATTGACCTATCTAATAAAATTTATATAATCCTTATTAGATAATCCAATTAGGAGGTAATCGAAATGGATACCGAAGCAATCGCACTTTTAGAAAAGCTCGAGCCGTGCACGCTCGAGATCGTTTTGGATCAGACGCGAATCGCGTATCGAACGCAGGAAGCCGTGAAAGCAAGTATCGGCTCCGCAAGTAACACAGACTCACAGTCGCAGATGGAGGAGGAAAAATGACCGCAGCGTTTACCGGACTTTGCGGATTCCTTCTCGGCTGCGTGGCCGGTTACGCTCTGACGATTTGGGGCGTTGCCTGCATGGAAGCCCGGAAGAAGTGAACCACACGGAGGGAAGAAAAATGAAGGACATCTTCGACTATCTCTACTGGCAGTTCCTCAACGGCGGCGCGCCGGTCGAAGACGCGCGCGACCTGCCGAGTGACTGGCACGAGATCAAAGCCTGGGCGGAAACGCTTCTTTGCGTCCGCCGCGAATGAGACATCCCGGAGCCCGGGTTGGCAAATACCGGCTCCCGGCTACGCGGTCGCAGAAGCCTGTGCGGCTGCGGAGCCTGCCGCCGGGAATAGCCAGCCGGTGCTACCGGACCAGCGAGCGGCGAAGGAACACGGCGTTTTTGAAAATTTTTTCTCCGTGTGAATCTTGTAGCCGCAGGGCCGGAGCGGTTCTTCAACCTTTCTAACCGCCGCCGGCCCGAAACCGAGGTAAGCCGTGAGAGCCTCGTTAATGCCCTTTCTTCTTCAGGGCGATCCGCGGTGTCACGATTTCATTGTGAATCTCTTCAGGCCGCCGGCATGGTGTCTCGTCCGGGTCCGATTCCCGGACGGCGGCTTTGCCTCTCCCCTTCGCGAGCGGGGTTCGCGCCCCGCGGGGAGAGTGCCATACAGCCGCTTCGGCGGCGATCGTGCAAGCGGGCAGGAATCGCAGTCCGGCGCCCGCAGGGGGGCGTGGGAGTTATAAAATCTCCGACGCTGACCTGGGTTTCCCGGGATGGGTGCGAGATGAAGCGCGGAGGCTGCGACAAAGCGCAGAATCGCACGGGCGGGTTCAACTCCCGCCGGAAACCTTGCGGCTCCCCCGGCCACCAAATTCCTGATTGCGGGGTGCGTTGCCCCGCGGGGGAGCCGCTTCTTTCACTTCTGACTTTAAAGGAGTTTTGTATGACAAGGAATCTGTTAGTCATGATTCTGCTTTCGTTCGCCGGGCTGGTTCCCGGCTGTTCTTCGGCCAGCGCCGCGTGTCCGGGCGGGAACTGCTCGGTGGGCGTCTGGTCTCCCTGGGGCGGCGCGTGGTATTACGCCTCGCCCTGTTCCGGCGGCAAATGCGCCGCGAAAAAGCCCGCTCCGGAACCCGCCGAACCGGCAGCGCCCGAACTCCCCGAACCCGCCGAACCGGACCTCGTTTCAATTCCCGCCGCCGAAGCCGACACACTCGATTTCGCGCCGTTTTGCGTCCGCGTTGCGGAACTGATCAACGCGCAGCGCGCGGCGCTCGGACTCGCGCCGTTGGTTCTCGACCAGGCTCTCTGCGACGGCTGCGGCCGGCACTCCGCCTGGATGCGCAGCGGCGGCGGGTTTCAGCACGCCTACTACGCCGGCGCGCGCGAATGTATCGCGATGGGCGTCCGAACCCCCGAAGCGGTCGTGAATATGTGGCTCGGCTCCTCGGGCCACCGCGCCATCATCCTCGGCGGCGGACGCATCCTCGGCGTCGGGTGCAGCGGAAGTTACTGGACTTTGAGAGTGAAATGAATATTGACCTGAATGATTGAATCTGGAGGAGTGCGAACTGAATGATCAGCCGATTCACCGTGAACTACGTCGAGGTTGTGACTCTTTACGCCGAGGAGTGCGAGCTCAAGGAATTGCCGCCGGTTAATCTGTCGGAGACGCCCGGTCCGGTTCCGGACTGGACGCTCGCCGACATCGACACGTCGGGTTTTTTCGCGACGTGCAATGACGCCGTTCAGGACGTGCTGCGGAAAGCCTATGCCTCGACGCTCGAAAAGCTCTATGACGTTCGAGGCGTTCTAAACCGGATCCGCGAACTTTACGATGCGATTTACGCGACGAACAAAGACTCGGAGACGAAAGCGGAGACGTACGCCGAAATTTGCCGGCTGACCGACCAGCAGGCGAAACTCGAAGAGACCATCACGTTACTCGAAAGAAAAGAAAGGAAACTGACAGAAGTATGACAGACAACGACAACGTAAAACGGGCGGTTCCGTCCGAACCAAACCCGGCCGGATTCCCGTGGGCGCTGGTTATCCAAATTTTGATGGCGGTGCTGACCTATCTGATTCAGCACGCGGTTCTTCCGCACGACACGCAGCGGCTCCGCCAGCTCAAAGGCCGGCTCGAAGCATATCTGCCCGAATGCCCGCAGGGAGAGGAGGAAAAATCATGATCAACCTTGACGACACCAAAGCGCTCAACCGGATCGCGGCGGCGCTGGAACGAATCGCCGCCGCGGCCGAACTGGCCTTTTTTTACCTCGGTCTGGATCCGGAGAAAGACACAAGGGAACAATCAAACGAGAAAGGAAATTCAAATGAAAGCAACACCGAGACAGCAGAAGAAGTATGAGAAGAAGCTCCGCAAGGCGCGCGACCGGTTCCAGGAATCGGCGCGGGAGCTGGTCCGCCTGTATTGCGAAGACCCGGAATCGTGCGCCGGCCTGATCGACGGGATGATGGTCCCCGGCGCGCCCGGTTTTCTGCGCCCCTGGACGGTCCTTCTCGGCCCGTCGGTCGTGATGACGAAAAGGGCGTCGGACGCCGCCTTACGTCTTCGCGAAGGCGCGATCCAGCAGGTCAAAGACAAACTCGGCGCGGAGAAATACGAAGAGCTCAAAAGCGAGCTCACGGACTTCCTCGGCATCAAGAACGGCACCAGGCCGCAGGAGGAGGCCGCCGAATGACCGCGCAGCGAAGCAGAGCCGAAGTAGATCATCTCGACGCGCGCGCAGCGGCGATACGGGCCCAGATTTACAGGAAGGTAAGGCCGCGCTGGCCGAGCCTCTTTGAACGCTGGCCGGAGTCGATTGAGAAGGATATTGTCTCACGTCTCTGGGACGCGCACGCGGTCTACTCGTCGAAGACTTGCGGAAACGAAACGAAATACAACGTGCTCCGGGATGCGATAAGGTTCGCCGAAGAGGAGCTCGAAAAACTTAATGCTGTTACGGAGGAACTAAATGACCAATGAACAGATTTCCGCCGAATGTTCGGCGCTCGAAAAGCTCCTGCTGGCGAAACACGCCAACTACGGCCGGACCGCCGAGGAGCGCCCCTGCCTGGTTCCGGGCATTTCGCCCGGCGAGGCGATCTTCGTCCGGATGTCCGACAAGATCGCGCGGATCGCCGCGCTCAACACGGGCCAGCCCGACAAGGTCGGCGAATCGCTCGCCGATACCGTCCGCGACCTGGCAGGCTACTGCATTCTGTGGCTCGCGTATCAGGAGGACCGGCTCAACCAAACCGATCCGTCAAAGATCTCGGTCAAACTGAAAACGGCGTCGTTCAAGGATCTGTACAACCCGAACTTTTTCTACGGCGGCACCCAGTTTCCGCAGGTGCCCGACGAAGTCCCGGACGACAGGAACGGCCAGGACGCGTAACGAAAGACGCGCAAAAAAGAAAGGAGTCTAAACAGTGCTTTGCATCACACGCTATTCCGGAGAGTCGTTTGTGCTGATTCTGCCAGGCGGCGAAGAGATCTACATTCAGGCCGGCGACGAGAACGAACATCGCCGGTTCAAGGTGCGGATCTCCGCGCCGGAATCGGTGAAAGTCCTCCGGACCGAGCTGCTCGACCACGAGCCGGCCGTCTTACTGAAGGAAAAACCCGCAACCAAATAAGGAGGTTCAAAAATGGCATTCAAACCGGCAAGCCGGGACGAGGTCTCGGTCAAACTCGCGCTGATGGGCGTCTCGGGGTCGGGGAAGACCTACTCGGCGCTCCGGATGGCGCGCGGCTTGGTCGGCCCGTCCGGCCGGATCGCGCTGATCGACACCGAGAACCGGAGCGCATCGATCTATTCGTCTCACTTCGATTTCGACGTTGACAACATCGAGGCCTACAAGGCGAAGAACTTTGCCGACTCGATCGCCGCGGCGGTCCGCGCGAAATACGACTGCCTCATCATCGACTCGGCGTCCCACATCTGGGAGGGGGTCCTGAGCTACAAGGTCAAGCTCGACAACGCCGGCGGGAACTCGTTCGCGCACTGGCAGGAGGCGGGCGAGAAATACAAGGAGGTGATGAACGCTATCCTGCACGCGCCAATCCACGTCATCTGCTGTTTCCGGTCGAAATCGGCCTACGTCCTCGAAGAGAGCGACGGGAAGCAGGTCCCCCGCAAGGTCGGCATGGCGCCGATCGCGCGCGAGGGGATGGAGTATGAGTTCAGCGTCGTCTTTGACATCGCGCGGACGCATTATGCCACGACCGACAAGGACCGGACCGGCCTTTTCCTTGACGAGGAGCCGTTCCTGATCACCGAGGAAACGGGCGAGCGGGTCGCCGCCTGGCTCGCCGAAACCGGATTCCCGAAACCGAAACCGAAATCCGTGAAAGCCGGAACCGAACTGGATCTGTTCCGGAAACAGGCTGCCGCGGCGGACTGGCCGGAAAACTAAAAAAATCCCTTACATTTTTTACTTACCCACACAAACTTCAGGAGTAACACCAAATGATTTTCAACAACGAAAACCCCCAGGACATCAACACCGACCTCTCTTTCGGCGGCGTGCCGGTCTTCCCGAACGGCTGGTACCGGCTCGAACTGACTTCCGAAACCGAGGAGAAGCTGACCCGCAAGGGGGACAAGATGGGACAGAACTTCACGTTCACCGTCACCGCGGGGGAGCACGCCGGCAAGACGGTCACCACGTGGCTCTGTTCCCGCTGCAAAAACTCGGCCGATTCGTGGATGGAGGACCGGACGCGCGCCTTCTTCGCGCGGATCGCGCAGGTCTGCGGCATCAAGAAGCTGACCAGCACGCAGCAGCTCGCCGGCCATCCGTTCATGGCGCATCTGGCGCAGGAGGAATACGACCGCCAGATCGTTGACAAGGAGACCGAGGAGATCCGGACCGAAAAGGCGAAGCGGATGGGGTTCGCGATCGGCAAGTTCACCGAGATCATCACGTCAGTCGCCGACTACGCCGCCGAAAATCCGCGCGCCGCCGCCGCGCCCCGCAAGTTCGTCAAGGCGCAGCGCCCCGCCGCGGCCGCCGAAGAAACCGCCGACGCGCCCGCCGAAGAAGTTCCGTGGTAATGTCTTGCACGCCGCCGGAACCGCCGGAATACATCCTGATCCACTTCCCCGGCCTCCCCTGCTCCACAAACAGCGCGTGGCGCACGTTCGGCGGCCGGTGGGTCCTTTCCGACGAATACAAGGCGCACAAAGATGTTGTCGCGTGGACGGTTCAAAGCCAGTGCCGGCGACTCCCGAACGGCCTGGTGCTTCCATGGCCGTTCTGCCGGGTCACGATCCGGCTCTTCCCGCCGAACTGGCGCGACATCGACGTGGACAACCGCTCGAAAACCTTTTTCGACGCGCTGACCGACTGCGGATTCTGGACCGACGACAAGTGTGTGACGGAAATGACGGTTCAGAAGTGCCGGCCGGTGAAGGGCGGAATGACCGTTGCCGAATTTACCGAAGCGCCGGACCGGTTCCTCTGGACGTTTGCAAGATTTTACGGCTTTAAACTCGACTACCTCCCCGAAAAAAAGACACGGAAGAAGAAATAGAATGGAATTGCGCTACTACCAGAAGGACGCCATCGACGCGCTCGCCGAATTTATCGGGAAAGACACACGCAATCCGTGTATCGAAATCCCGACCGGCGGCGGGAAAACGCCGGTCATCGCCACGCTGACCGGCGAGCTGGTCGCGTCCGGATACCGCGTGCTGATCCTCGCGCACCGCAAAGAGCTTCTTGAGCAGACCGCCGAAAAGATGGCGGTCTGGGCGCCGGACGTGAAGTTCGGGATCCTCTCGGCGGGACTGCGGAAAAAGGAGTTCGAGGGGCAGGCGCTCATCGCGGGGATCCAGTCGGCGTATAAATACGGAACGCGGATCAGCGCATTCGGCAGCATCGATTTCGTCATCGTGGACGAATGCCACCTCATCCCGCCGGAACACGAACGGAAGGGCGGAATGTATCAGACGCTCTTCTCCGACCTGAAATCGTGCAACCCGGACCTGACGGTGATCGGGTTCACGGCCACCCCTTACCGCCTCGCGTCCGGCCCGGTCTGCTCGCCCGACGGGTTCCTCAACGAGATCATCTACTCGGTCAGCGTCAAGGAACTGATCGACCAGGGGTTCCTCTCGCCGCTGGTCACGAAGATTCCCGACTTCAACGCCGATTTCGCCGAGATGCGCGTCGAAAAGGGGGAGTTCAAGGACGAGGACGTTGACGCGGTCTACGCCGCGCCGGCGAACGTTCAAAAAGCGGTCGCCGAAATGCTGACCTTCTGCGCCGCGCGCAAGAGCGTGCTGATTTTCGTCAACACGGTCAAAGTCGGGAAAGCGGTTCTCGCCGAAATCAGAAGCCGGACCGGCGAACACGCCGAGGCGGTCTTCGGCAGCACGCCGGGCGTTTTGCGCGACAAGCTCATCGCCAGGTTCCGGAGCGCCGACCCGAAGGCGGAGGACCTTTTCGGCGGCACGGCAACCCCGCTGAAATACCTGGTCAACTGCGGGGTGCTGACAACCGGTTTCGACGCGGCGAACGTGGACGCGGTCGTTCTCTTCCGCCCGACGATGTCGCCGGGCCTCTACTACCAGATGGTCGGGCGGGGTTTTAGAATCTGCCCCGGCAAGACAGACTGTCTCGTTTTGGACTATGGCGGAAACATCCAGCGCCACGGCCCGGTGGACGCTATCAAGCCGGAGAAGAAGGCGAAAAAGGACGGCGCGGCCGAGAAGAAGCCGAAGGTCAAGAAGTGCCCGAAATGCTCGACCGCCGTTGCCGCCGCGGACCTGGAATGCCCGGTCTGCGGCTACACGTGGAAGGACGAGTCGAACTTCTTCCCCTGCCCCGAATGCCAGGAGCTGAACGAGCCGAAAAACTCCTTCTGCTGGAACTGCGGGCACCGGTTCCCGGTCGAGTCGAACGTTGAGGAACACGCCGAACGCTCGGCGCCGATCCTTTCCGGCGGCGGGACCGCGCAGGCGATCTTCACCGAACCGGTTCTCGAGACGCGCTGCTGGCTTCACCGGAAAAAGAACGACCCCGACGCCCCGCCGATGGTCTGGATTCAATATAGAACAGAATCGGACGTGAAGGTGTCGGAGTTTCTCCATTTCGACAAGCCGGGCGGCTCCTGGGGCCGCCGGCGCGCCGAAGAGTGGTGGGAGAAGCGCTGCGCGATCCGCGCCCCCCGCACCGCCGCCGAGGCGGTGTACCACATCAACCGCGGCGCGGCGAGCCGCGCGCTCGAAATCCGCTACCGCCCGAAAACGCAGAAGAACCCGTGGCCGGAACTGGTCGAGGTGTCGGCGTGCACCCCCGTTCCGGAAGACTATCTGCCGGGCGTCTTCCTTCCGCCGTGCGAGTGCGGCGCGGTCGAGTGCCTCTACTACTACGACGCCGAAATGGACGTTTACGCGACCCTCTGCGCGTCGTGCAAGAGCCTGCGCCACACAATGACCCCCGCCGATTATGAAATGCGGCGCGCCGGGCTGGACCGGCTCGGCGTCGTGTTCCGCACGCCGACGCGCGAGGAACTCGAGGAACTTCATCAAGACGAATTTTAGCAGGGAAAGCGGATGGAATCGGAACTGGTCAGAGCGGGACAGGCTTATCTCCAAGCGGGGCTGAACGCGCTGCCGGCGCACGCGGCGCGGAAATGCCCCGTCGGGTCGTGGAAGATCTATCAGACGCAGCCGAACGCCGACCCGGACTCTTTCCGCCGCGGCGACGCCGTCTGCCTGGTCGGCGGGAAAGTTTCGGGGAATCTCGAAATCGTCGATTTCGACCTCGAGGGCGAGTTATACGAGCCGGCGCGCAAAAAGCTCGACGCCGAGTTCGGCGCCGAATGGACTGCGCGCCTCACGGTCGAGCAGTCCCCCTCCGGAGGCTACCACCTCGCCTACCGGTGCGAAGGGCCGGTCGCCGGAAACCAGAAGCTGGCGCTCAAAAAGGTCGATGTCGGAAAATCCGGTTCGGCGACATTCTATTTCCAGAAAAAAGCCTATCAAATTCAGCCCGACGGCGCGATCTACCCGGTCGGCATCGAGACGCGCGGCGAAGGGGGCATCTGCCTGATCGCCCCTTCCCCCGGCTACACGCTCGTCCAGGGCAAATGGACGGCTCTGCCGACGATTACCGCCGCCGAACGCGAAAAGCTCCTTGAAATTTGCCGCTCTTTCGACCAGTCGCCCAAAAAGGAACAGCCGCCCACACCCTCTGCCGAGGCAAAAGGCGTCAGCCGCCTCCTGGCAACCCGCCCCGTCGGCGCGTTCTCCGACGATCCGGCCGACTGGGCGCGGGAGCAGGGCTACGCGCCGAAATTATTGGAAAAGTTCGGCTGGACCTTCGTTTTCGAGCGGGACGGGCTGCAGCAGTGGCGCCGGCCGGGGAAAGCGGACGGGCAGTCGGGAACCCTCTTTCTCGACACGCACCTGTTCAACTGCTTCACGCCGAACGCTCCGCCACTGGAAGCAAACCGGCACTACACGCCGATCGAGCTCTACGCAGCGTTCTGCACCGGCGGCGACCTGGCCGAAGCCTCCCGCCGGATCCGCGCCGAGATGCCCCGCCGAAGCGCCTATGCCGCGCCTGTCACACAACCCGCAGCGGACGCACCGCCGCCGAAATCCCGCCGCCGCCCTCCGGCGGAAACGAAAAAGGCGTTCCCCGCGTCGGCGCTACAATGCGGAGGGACGCTCGGCGCGATCATGGAATTCACCCGCGCCGTGTCGATCAAGGATCAGCCGGTGTTGGCCTACGCCGGCGCGCTGGTGGCGATGAGCTACCTCTGCGCGCGCCGGGTCCGGACCCCGTCGAACGTCCGGCCGAACATTTACGTCTGGGGAATCAGCGGCGCGGGAACCGGAAAGGAGGCGGCGCGGCGCGTCTGCCGGAAGATCCACGCCGAATACGCCGAGTTCGGCTCGACGTGCCCCGAACGCTACGAATCGAAACAGGCGCTGGCGAACCACGTTCTGCACGACGGCCAGGTGATGGCGGTGCAGGACGAAGGGGGCCGGATGCTCAAAGCGATGGTCAGCCCGCGCGCGGGAAACTGCGTCGCCGGAATCATCGACGAGGAGCTGATCCTCTACTCCTCGGCGAACGACACGCACTACACGCCGCGCATCTGCGCCAGCGAGGCGGTCAAGAACACCGCCAAAAGCGTCAGCCAGCCGCATTTCTGCCTCTACGACACGACGAACCCGGACGATTTCTTCGACGCGCTCAACTGGAATCTGATCAGCAACGGGTTCATCCCCCGCTGCCTCCTCTTCGAGGGGGAGGAGAAGCCAAAGCGGATCGAGCGCGGGCTGAACGACGAAATCGACTTCACCATTCCGCCGGCGCTGGCCGAAACGGTCCGCGCGTGGCGCAATTTCCGCCGGCCCGACTCGAACGCCGCGACGAAAGAGAACAACCCGCCCGACCCGCTCACGGTCCGCTACACGCCGGAAGCCGAAACGCTCATGGCGGCGTTCGTCCGTGAACTGGACGACGCCGACCTTCCAGAAAAGGAGCTCCGCGAGTTCTACTCGCGCGCCGCCGAGAACTGCCACAAGCTCTGCCTGCTCCACGCGTGCAGCAAGTTCGGGCCCGACGAGGAGAAGCTCGCGATCGACGCCGACTGCGTCCGCGCAGCCGTGGACGTGATCCGGTTCCTCCTGGCGCAGTTCCGCCGCTGGATCCGGCAGTATGTGGCGGAAAACTCCTACGAGGCGGACGTAAAGAAGGTCAGCGCGTGGTTCGCGCAGCAGCCGGGCGAGTTCGTCACGCTCAGCAAGTTCACGCACCGCTGGTCCCGGTTCAAGAAGATCGAGCGCGAGGACATCCTCGACACGCTCATCGCCGCCGGCGAAATCAAGAAGGATTACACAACCGGAAGATGCCTGATACAGATTCTCGGCGAAGAGGAAGAGATTGACGCGCAGGAACAAAAAGGACAAGAAGAGCCCGAACCGCTCCCGGCGCAGGCCGGCGTCCGGCAGCAATAAGGTCACGCCGCGGGAGGAGCGCCACATCCTCTACCTGATCGACCAGGGAAAGACCGTCGGCGAAATCCTCCGCGTCTCCGGCCGCGGGTATTACACCGTCCGCGCCATCGCCGAACGGAACGGCCGGAAGCTCGCCCGCCCGGTTCCCGCCGAACCGACCGAGGAGCAGAAATCCCTCATGCTCGAACTCGGCGGGAAAGGGCTAGGCGTCGCCAAAATCGCCCGGCTGATCGGGCTGCCCGAAAAGACGGTCCGCAACCACCTTCAAAAGGAGGGAATCTTCGTCGGACGCGGCGGAATGCTCTCCCCCGCGATCCAGGCGGAACCGGCGTTTCCCGACACCGACGAATTCGAGCTTTCCCCCGCCCAGCGCGCCCGGCTCGAGTATATCAGACAGTTAAAACAGGCGAAATGGGAGCATCTGCACCCCGACACACACGGAAAGGAAAACACAAATGACTCTGATTAAGTACCGCACCGGCAGCGCCCCGCTCCGCTACGCCCGCCCGATGAACACGCGCCCGCTGCGCCCCGCCGAAACCCTCAACCTCGCCGAGGCGGCGGAATTCCTCGGCGTCTCGACCAAATGGCTGCGTGCCCAGGTCGATTCGGGAACGGTTCCCGGCCGGCGTCTCGGGCGGAAATACCTCTTTTCGCGGTCAACGCTCGGCACCTGGATCGCCGCGCGGCAGGGGGGTGATTGAACCGGCGGTCCGGATCGGGTAGAATTTTTGGACCGTCAAACGCCGCATCAGAAAGGAGATTCACAATGGCGTTTGTCTCAAAAACCGAAGGGAAGCGCGGCTCGGCGCTGAAAGTCCGCTTTTCCCTCGACGGCCGGCACCGGGTCATTTCACTCGGCCGGCGCTACACCATTCACCAGGCGCGGGAACTCGCCGCGTTCGTTCAGGAGATCGCGAACTGCATTGAAACCGATTCGCCCCCTCCGAAACGGCTGGCCGCGTGGCTCGAAAACATCACGCCCGACCTGCGCCGCCGGCTCGAACGGGCCGACCTGCTCACGCCCGACGACCGGCGCGCCGAGACGATCACGCTCGAGATGCTTTACCGCCGCTGGGACGAGTATCCGAACGACTGGAAAGATTCCACCCGGCAGAACCACGAAACGACGCAAAAGCGCGTTTACGACTTCTTCCGGCCCGACGACCTGGTTGCCGGGATTACCGCCGAACGCGCCCTGGCGTTCCGCAAATTCCTTCTGGCGAAGGGGAAGGCGCCGGCGACCGTTTCCGGCCACGTGAAGAACCTCCGCCAGCTCTGGAACTTCGCGGTCCGCGAAGGGGTCGCCGCGGAAAACCCGTGGAACGAAGTGCCGCGCGATTCCCAGCGGAACCCGATGCGGAACTTCTACGTCACGCCCGAGATGTACCGCGCGCTGCTGGATGCGTGCCCCGGCCAGGAATGGCGGACGCTCATCGCGCTCTGCCGGATCGGCGGGCTGCGGTGCGACTCGGAAACGAGCCGTGTCCGCTGGTGCGATGTGAACTGGGAAAAAAAGACGCTTCTGGTTCATTCGCCGAAAACCGAACGGTACGGCAAGCAGATCCGCACGATTCCGCTTTTCCCGGAACTTGAGCGGGAGCTGACCGCCTCGTGGCAGCAGGCCGAAGAGGGCGAGGAATACGTCCTGCCGCGGCTTCGGACGCGCGGGAACCTCCGGATCCAGTTCACGCGGATCATCTTCTACGCGGGCCTCTGCCCGTGGGAGCGGGCGTTCAACAATCTGCGCGCGAGCCGGGCAACCGAACTGCAGCAGCAGTTCCCGATCCACGTGGTTTCGGCGTGGCTCGGCCACACGCCGGAAGTCGAGGAGAGCCATTACCTGATGGTTCGCGCCGAAGACTACCGGCGCGGCGCGCAGCAGCCAATGCCGTCCCCAAGCCTTGAGGAGCCGAACCCCCAATCCTCCCCCGAAAAGGGGAGGAAAAAGCGCCGCCGGAAGCCCCAAACGACCAAAATTTGAAAGGGGTGCATTTTGGTCGTTTTTCTGACCGGAATTGAGCGGAATCGAGCGGAATTGAGCGGAACAATCACCGTTCCCCAAAGACCAAAATTTCGCGAAACCCCTTAAAAACAAGCATCAAATTTAATCCTTCCCACCCAATCTAACACGCCTGGAGGGCTTTTGTTGAGCCTTTATTTGTAGGCGTTTGAAGTGACGTTGGTATATTTGTTGGTCGTTTGACGGTTAAAGTTGGGAAAGATGGGTTAATTTTAATGCCTGAAATAGGGAATGAAAAGGCCCCCCGGCCGGTTTGGCGGGGGGCTTTTTTTCTAGTTCCGGACTAAAACCTTCTGGCCGGTGTTCGGCTCTTTTTCGATGTGGGGACGGACGTTGAGGTTGGCGACGCAGGAGGCGCAGTGGTAGTCTTGGTAGATGTCGGCGTCGAGGTAGATGTCGAGGAACTGGCTTGTCAGCGGCTCGGAATAGTCGGCGGCTTCGAGCGGCTCGTCTTCGGCCAGAAGCAGATCGGGAATGTTGCTGCAGCGATAGACGCGGCCGGCGCGGAAGTTGGGGCCGAAACAGCAACAGTCGGCGGGAAGTGTGCCGGGGACCGGTTCGGCCGGGAGGACCCAGTGGCTCGCGCTGGTCCGGTCGACCTCCATTTTCGGCGACGTGAACTCCGGCTCGACGCCGTAGTAGGAGAGCCCGATGTACTGCATCATCGGCTCGATCCGGCGCGTCAGCTTCTCGTCGATCACGCCGGTGAACAGGTTGACGCCGCCGAACGCCGGCGAGGCGTGGAACATCCGGACCGCCTCTTCGAGATTCTTCCAGAGATACGGGTCGCCTCCGGCCAGAATCACCCGCTCGAACGTGAACCCCTGCAGCTCGGCGCAGCGGATGAAGAACTCCACGTCATCGAGGGACGCCTCCCAGCCGCGGGTCAGGTTCAGGTAGCGCTGCTGGTTGCACTGCCGGCACGAGCGCGCGCAGGTCGAGTTCGTGAAGAACTGCGCGAACCGGATATGCTTTTTCACGTCGTCCGAAAACCCGGCGAGGCGCCCTTCGAGGTAGTTCCGGGTTCGCGGCACGTCCATCAGCGCGTGATTCCGGCACTGCTGGCCGTAATCGACGCCGTTCCACGCGCGCGGCGCAAGGTGCGGCTGATGAACCGGGTAGGATTCGTCGTTCTGCACCACCTCGAACCCGCCCCGCACGCGGTCGAAGAAGAACGCGGTGTCCTCGTAGCCGTAGCCGAACATCCGCTCGTCGAGCCCGCCCGTTTTGAGCCAGTCGGCGGCGGTCAGCGCGTTCCAGGCGCCGTAGCCGTCCCGGTTCAGCGCGCCGAGATGATCGACGCAGCGGGAGAAGAAGTAAACGCCGTCCTTTACCGTCCGGCGCGTCTTTTCAAGGAGTTCCGGCGAAATCGCCATGTCGATGTCGGTCTGAATGACGATCTCTTTCCCGGCGCGGATCGCCGCGGCGATGGCGGTGTTCTTGTTCCGCGCGGGGTTATACGGGCCGAGGGTCGCCTTGTCGGCGACGAAAACCTCGTCGCACGGCGCGATGATTTCGCGCACGCGCAGGAACTGCTCGACCGTCTCGCGGTCAAGGTTGTTCGCGGCGACGGCGATTCCGATTGACGGCGACTTTTTCACGTCGATCCGGGGCGAACTGTCGCCGCGCGGCGTGAATCCGGGGGCGGGAACAACCGCCTTTCCGCCGTCCGGGAGCGGGTCGGCGGCGTCGTAGAAGAGGAGGTTCCGGCGGAACGTCTGATTGTTCGGCTCGATTTCGATGCACTTTTCGGCGTGCTTTTTCGCCTCGTCTTTCAGCCCGAGGTTCCAGTCGGCGATCTGCGCCAGCAGGTGCGGCAGCGCGCCGTAGCAGTCGGGGTCGCGCAGATAGACTTCATTCCGCGGAATGGTGAGCGCCAGGTCGGCGTAATATTTCGCCTCGTACCAGCGGCCGGAATCGCAGTAGAGCTGCGCCAGAAACAGGTGCGGTTCCCGCCCCGACATTTCGGCGACGGCGCGCAGGCCCCAGAACTCGGCTTCCGAGAGGGAATCCTCGGCGCGGAGGATCCGCGCGAGATAGACCATCGATTTTCCTTTCTCGTCGTGCCAGCCGGTCTGCGCGGAATCGGTGATGTGCTGCCGGAACAGCCGTTTGGCGTCCTCGTTCCGGCCGTAAAAGTAGTTTTCCCGCGCCAGATAGTGCAGGGTCCGCAGGTCGGACGGGTTCTCCTCGTGCGCCAGTTCCAGAAGCGGCAAATAGTTCGACCGGGTCGCCTTATCGACCTGCATGTGGCGGAGCGTGACGCTGCCGGCGGCGGTCTTGACGACCGGCACGTCGGCAGCGAGGATTTCATGAACCGGATAGATCCAGCGGAACCCGCGGCGCGCGTGGACTTTTTCATACCAGAACGTCACGCCGTCGATCTTTTTGCCGTCCCGCTCGATCTGGTTCCAGACGTAGCGGTAAGTCAGCTGGTTCGTGCCGGGAGTGCCGGCCCACGCCTGCCGGAACGCGTCGGCCCAGCCGGGGGTGAACCGTTCGTCGATGTCAGTGCAGACGAGAATGTCGAAGTCGTCGGGGACAAGCTCCATCGACCGGTTCCGCGCCACGTCGAACCGCCACGGGCTGAACGTCTCGACCGAGACGACCGCGCCGAGTTCGCGGAGCCGTTCGGCGGTTCCGTCGTCCGAGCCGGTGTCGAGGACGAAAACCGCGTCCGCCTCGGACATCGACTCCATCCACCCGTCAACCTGGCCCCGTTCGTTCTTGCTGATCGCGTAAACCGCGATTTTCAGAGAATCCGTCATTTTTAACCTCGCTCAATGACTGAAAGTGTGTGCAGGCGCCCGGCGCGCAGTATTTGCGCCGGACGAGAATGTAGTCGGTTTTCGGTTCGCCGCCGGGATGGAACCGCAGAAACGAATGCGCGCCGGCGGTGTCAAGCGGCATCGGCGCCGGCGGGACGCGGCCCGGCGCGCAGCATTCGTTCCAGCCGCACGCGCAGGCGAAATGCGTGTTCCGCGGCCCGTCGGGAAACAGGTCGTCGAACGTCTGGCGGTCGGTGGCGGTGGCGTGGCGACAGGTCACGGCGGATCCCCGTTAATGGTCGTAAAATTGGCGCGGTAAACGTTGAGCCCCTGCGCGAACGCGCCTTCTGCCGGTCCGCCTTCAATAACGTAAGTCTGCCCGCCGTAAATGACGGTAAGATTTGCCGTTCCCGCGAACGGAGAACCGGAAACATACTGATAAGTCACGGTCCCGCCGCCGATAATGTTCAGCGTGAAAGTCTGGTAAAACAGATCTTGGCAAAGCTGACCGGCAATCGGTGTAATGTCAAGTTGCAGCGCGACATCTTCGCTTCCCCCGCTTCCGCCGTTCGCCTGATATTTGAAAAGATAGACGTATCCTTCGTTGACCCAGTTATTGTCGCTTGACCACGGGGGATCAGGGTCAAGGTTCGGATTATGCCTCACGACAAACCGGCCGCTGAGAAATTGCGTGCAGCACCCGCACCCGTTTGTTCCGGTCCCCGAATACCCGGCGACATATCCGGTCGTCATGGCGTCCCTCCCGGAGGCGTGTAGACGGTAATCTGGCCGGAGGGCGAAAGGTAGAGGTGGACGGTGTCATACATCACCGCGCCGTTGCGGCAGTAGACAGCCGAGACGACCTCGACGCTCGAGTAGCCCGAAGGCGCGGTTCCGGCCGAACCGAGCGCGAACGAGGCCGGCACCGTCGCCATCGCCGCCGAAACGCTTCCCGTCGGTCCGGTGGGGCCGGTAATCGATTCCCCGGTCGGTCCGGTTGGACCCGTGATTGATTCCCCCGTCGGGCCGGTCGGACCTGTCACGGACTCGCCGGTGGGTCCGGTCGGCCCCGTGACCGACTCCCCTGTCGGGCCTGTCGGGCCCTGGTCCCCCGGATCCCCTTTGAGGAGATGGCCGTAACTCGAAACCAGCCCGGAAAGAATATCCTGGCCGTGCGCGCTCCAGAACGCGGACGGGTCGAACTCGGCGTCTTTTCCCGGCGGTCCAGTCGGGCCGGGATCCCCCTTGATTGATTCCCCCGGCTCGCCCGGCGCGCCGTCCTGGCCCGGAGGTCCGGTAATCGATTCCCCCTGCGGGCCGCGCGGACCCGTCGGGCCGGTGATCGACTCGCCCCGCGGACCCGTCGCCCCGGTCGGACCCGTAATCGACTGACCCTGCGGCCCGGTCGGCCCGGTGATGGAATCCCCCTTCTCCCCGGTCGGGCCCGTCGGGCCGGTGATCGATTCACCCGTCGGGCCGGTAGGCCCCGTGATCGATTCGCCCGTAGGCCCGCAAGGCCCGGTCGGCCCGCGGTCCCCCTGCTCCCCTTTCAGGTCCGCACCGTATTGCGAGACCAGTCCGGCGAGAATGTCCGATCCTTTCGTGTCCCAGAACGAGGAGGGGTCAAATTCGGCGTCTTTTCCGTCCTCTCCCGGAGGGCCGGTAATCGATTCGCCCGGCGGACCCGGCTCGCCCGGCGGACCTGTGGCCCCCGGCTCTCCGGGATCCCCTTTGATCGACTGGCCCGGCTGGCCCTGGGGCCCGCGGGGCCCGGTGGGGCCGGTAACACCCGGACTGCCCGGACTGCCGGTGGCCCCCGTGGGCCCGGTAATTGACTCCCCCTGCGGGCCGGTGGGGCCGGTAACCCCTTCCCCCGTGGGGCCCGTGGCGCCGGTCGGGCCGGTGATCGACTGGCCGGTCGGTCCCGTCGGCCCCGTGGCCCCCGGCCCGGAAACGCTCAGCCGGACGATTCCCGCCTGAATCTGTTCCGCCCTGATCCCGCTGCCGGCGACCAGTTTGACGACTTTCTCGAACTCTTCGCTCGCCGATCCCCCGGTTCCGCCGTCGCCGCTGTCGCTGACCTTGAACCCGATCCAGTCGATATGGCCGATGATGTTGTCCCCCTCTTCCGAGTGGGAGCACGCGCCGCCGTTGGAGAAGTAGAGATACCGGCCGGCCTGCAGGTGCGGCGTCCGCGCGATGGTCGGGTCCGCGCCGGTCGGCATCCGCCCCTTCCAGTCGAAGGTGCCGTCGTAGTTATTGGCGTAGACGAAATTCTCGCCGGTCGGCCCGGACGGGAAGATCACCTCCCAGCGGCCGCGCCACGCGGCGTAGACGAACGTGTTCTCCTTGATCCGCGGCTTCTTGTCGCTGAGCATGTAGATGGTGACGAAATTCGACCGTGTGTACGACTCGAGCTCGCCGTTGATGCCGGCCGGATGGGCGCGCGCCTTCCAGACGTTCGACGAGACGCGGGTGAACGGGTATTTCGCCTCGTTCGGGTCGGACTCTTCCTCCTCCCCCTCCTCATACTCTTTCGGCAGGACGCGCATCGGGACGATCTTTGAGAAGAGCGAATCGACCTCCGGCTGGACCCCGGCGGCGGGGTTGTGCCGCGCCGCCGCGAGGTCCGAAACGATCCGCGCGCCTTCGTCGCCGAGAAAGTGTTTCGCCATCCGCCGCCTCGTTTCGCCTGGTTCGGGTTACGCCGCGGCTGGCGGCGCACCGCCGCCGTCGCGGTCGGCGAGACGGTCGAGGAGGCTCTTAATCTTTCCAAGAACCGCTGCCAGGCTGCCGTTCGGCTTTAAGACGCTCCACCAGACGCCGACCAAAATCCCGGCGGTCATAAGCGTGTTAAGGATTGCAAGGAGTGTCATGGGTTATTTCCTTTGTTTTTACACGGACATTGAACCGCCGAACGCGGCGGGAACCTGGGCCCGCATCGCCGAGGCGCACCCGGAATAGGCGCTTTCGATTGACCTGGAATCGCTCGCCGCGGCGGTTGCCAGCGCGGGGAATTTCGTCGAATCGACCTGTCCGTTCGCGCCCCAGAAAGCGTAGGGGCTGCCGGTCAGCTTGGCGCAGTTGTAGAAGCAGTAGCGGATAGTCGCCAGCTTCGTGTGCCCGTCGGCGAACGTCGCCGGGATCGTCCCTTCGAGATTGGCGCAGTAAGCGAATACCCCGTAGAAGGAAGTGTTTTCCGTGTTGTTGTCAAAGAACCCAGACGGGATCGCTCCGCTGATGTTGGCACACTGATAAAACGTCTGATTGAAGCTCGTTACCGCCGTGCAACTGTCGAACAGTCCGCTCGGAATCGCGCCCGTCAAGCCCGTGCAGCCCTGGAACGTCTGGCTGAAGCTCGTTACCGCCGTGCAACTGTCGAACAGTCCGCTCGGAATCGCGCCCGTCAAGCCCGTGCAGCCCTGGAAGAACAGCAAGAACGAATTGCACTGCGGCACAAAGTCGAAGCAGAACGATTCAAGCGGCATTTCCAGCGCCGTGGCGCCTTTGAGGAAATAGCCCATCGAGTAATTGTTCGGCGCGAACAGCCGCGGATGCAAATATTTCAGATTGGAACATACACGGTAGGCGGCGTAAAGGGTGACCGTTCCGGAATACCCGCCCATCCAGCCGTAGTAATGGTCGAACGACACGCAGGCAAGCTCGACGGGATAGCCGATGTTGTCGCTCGCCGCCGCTTTGAGCCGGACCGTCGGGAAATGACCCGCCGCGCTGCGAACGATCACCTTGAACACGTTTCCGGCGTCGGACGCATACTCATGCGACGGCCACGAAGACGAATTGGCGTTGACAACATCGGAGTCGCCGTCCCCCCATTCGATGACGGTCTTTTCGTAAGCCGCAGATCCCGCAAACGGCAGCGTCATCGTCCGCCGGTCGGCCATATCTGCCGGCACCTTCGACAAATCAATCGTATACACCAGCCCAGGAGGCTGAACTCGTCCGAAAGGCATTTTTACACCTCCTCCGCGCCGGGCGCGGGTTCGGGATAGACGGCGCTGATGTAATCGCCGCGGTCTTCGAGTTCCGGGGCGGTCTCCTCGCCGGTCTCCTCGTCGAACGACGGCGTCCCGCTGACGCGGACCGGCTTGTAGCCGAGCGCGATCAGCACGTCCGGCTTCCGGTTCACGTTGCAGATGAGCCGGCCGTTCACTTCCAGGTTAAAGGGCGCGTAAACGAGCGCGCCCTCTTCGATTTTCCCGTAGTTAAGCATTGGAAACGCTCCCGTCATAGTTGCCGATCGTCACGTCGGCGCCGATCGTGTCGAACCGGCACATGTAAATCTTGTTGATAGCGTTGAGCATCGGGCCGATCCCGCAGTTCCACTTGATTCCCGACGGGAACGTGACCGGATAGACCGTCGAACCCATTTTCAAGAGAACCATGAACTGCGTCCCCCAATTCGCGGCGGCAACGCCAGGCCGGGTGAGCTGGCTCGTGTCGAATACGAGCGTCGTGTCGGTCTGGACATCGACCGGATAGACGTAAACGCCGTCCTGCAGCGTGATGGTGGTGACGGTCGTGTTCGCGACGATTTCGTCGGCGACGCCGAACCAGATTGTATTTCGTGCCATGTGCTACTCCCTCTTTTCGACCCAGGCGGCGCAGACCGTCTCGCCCGCGTCAAAACTGAAAACTTGAACGATGTAAGCCGCGCCCGGCTCGAGACGCGGGTGCAGGTGCCCGAAATCCATCCAACGGTCGATCCCCGTCCATGTGATCGCCGGGGGCGTCCAGGAGCCGAAAACCGGTTCGAGGAATATCTCCGCGAAGAAGCCGCGGCGGTGTTCGTCGTCTTCGTCAAAGGCGAGGCCCGACAGGTCGAGCTCGATGTCGAGCGAGCCGTTCGAGCCGCTCTGCGCGTTGATCGGCAGATGGTATTCGACGACCGCGTCGGTCAGCGCGATTTCGGCGGACCCGCCCGACGCCGCCGGAAGTGTCTTCGCGCGGTGCAGAAGCGGTGACTGCGGATAGGCGTAATACTCGGCCGAGGCAATCCACTGCCAGCCGCCGTCGATCGTATAGACGGTGACAAGGTAGGTTCCCGGCACGTCGAACGACGGTTTGGTTCCCGCCCACGACCAGTCGGGAAACGACGCCTCCCCTTCCCCGGCGATCACCAGGTAAAGGAGGAACTCGACCCGTTCGCCGGGCGACATCGTGACCCCCGACGCGTCGAGCGTGAACGACGCCGGCCCGGCGATCTCCTTGAAGAACGACTCGGTCGCGCGGGTGAGCGCGATTTCAGTTCCGGTCAGCGGTGTCAGCTCGTCCCGCAGCACGATTGAATCCACAAAATCGTAGACCGCTTTCGCCTGCGGAATTTTCGTCTCGGTGGCGGTAATGCCGCTGGCCGCCGTGACGGTGTCGGTCAGGTCGGCCGACGTGTGCATGTGGCCGAGCGGCGAATAGACCTGCGCCAGCGCGGCGAGCGCTTCCGCCTCCTGCGCCTGCGTGATGTAGGTTCCGGCAACCGTCTCAAGCGCGGAACCGATCGCCGCGGTCAGCGAAGCGGTCGTGGCGTAGTCGGTCTGAATCGCGTTGATTCCGGCGGTGAGTTCCGCCTTGGTCGCGTAGGTATTGGCAATCGCGGTCAGGTTCGTGTCGAACGCCGCGGCCATCGCCGACGTCGTGACATACGCGCCGGCAACGATGTCGAGGACTTCGGCGCGAACCGTGGCGATCAGGTCGCTCGGGACTTCCAGATCGACCCAGTTGGCCGGGTCGGCCGGATCGGCGCCGTTCAGGAAGAAGTTCCGGTGCACGTCGCGCCGGATGCAGATGTCCCCCTCCTCCGCCCCCGCCGCACCGAGCGCGAGCATCTCCTCCTCGGAGTTCCGGACGAACGAGTGGGTGATCGAGTATTTCGGAATGACCGCATTGGAAAGTTTCCCCTCGTCGTTCAGGACGGGAACCTTTCCCGCGTCCTCCCCCGTGCCGAGGTTCCCGGCGGAATCGAGCGCGCTGGCCGTGCCGAGCGACAGGAGCGCCTTCGCTTTCGCCGTGTGAATGAACAGCCCGCCGGCGTCGGCGTCGAGCCCGCCGTCCGAGCGGAGAAGGACGTCCACATTTCCGCCCTCGATCACGAGCCCCGTTCCCGGCGAGAATTTCAGGTTCCCGCCGGAAAGTTTCAGCCCCGACGGCGAATCGAGTTTGACCAGCCCGTAGTTCGTCGTCCCCGCCCCTTTCGGAATCGCCCGGACCGCCGCGCCGGCGATCTCTTCCGCCGCGGCGAAGGTCGGAACCAGTTCGTCCGACGCCTCCGCCCCGTCGAGCCCTTCGGCGGTGATCAGCGTCACCGCCCCCGGCGCCTCATCGGTCGCCGCCGGCAGCACTTCCGGAGCAAGCACCCCTTCGGTAATGTCCGACGCCGCGTGCGTGTGCCCGACGTAGGAGAGGTTCGGCGCGGTCAGATTTCCGGTCACGGTAATCGTGCCGGCGACCGACAGGTTCCCGCCGGTTCCGTCGATCCGCGGCCGGATTTCCAAATCGCCTTTTATCCAGGATGGTGTGGTCATGTTGTTCCTCTATTGGTTAGCCCCACGGGTTCGGGAAATTCGGGAACGCCGCCGACTGGTAAATGTCGAAATACTGATACCAGACCTGCTCGTCGTTCTGCGATTGCGGCGGCGAACCGTCCCCGTTCAGCAGTCCGCCCGCGGCGTTCAGCAGCACCGGCCGGACGTTTTCCGACCCGTCGTCGTTGATGTTCCGGACCCGCGAGCCGGAATCGATTCCCGATTCCTGGCTGCGGTGGTAGTAGCCGCTCGACGCCTTCCAGAGCTGCCAGTTCAGATACGGGTGGTTGATGCACGCGAACTCGTAGGTGTTCTTCCAGTATCGTTCGGTGGCGTTGTGGACGTATTCCCCCGAAACGTTCCGGCAGAGCCACTTCTTCGCCGCGGCGCCCCACCACGTATCGTTGTTGACCGTCCGGTGAAGCGAAACGTCGGGCGGGGAATACGTCTTGACCGACAGCCGGACGACGACCACCGGCGCCTGCATCGGGAGCCGGTCCTCGTAGAACTCGCCCGCCGTGTTGACGTTCGCGTGCCCTTCGGCGTCGAACCGGCCGTCCATATCGACCCCTTCCCCGAAGATCGACACGTCGAAGATTTCGTAGTCGTTGTTGTCTTCCGTCAGTTTCGTGTATTCGGGCGGCGCGAACTTGACCGTCACCTTCCAGACGAAGAGCGTGCCGGTCGGGTTCTCGCCGTATCCGGCGTGGTCGAACTCCTTGTCCTCCCCCGCCCGGACCGCCTGAATGTCGTCCACGAAAATTTCGGTGTACTCGTCATACTGCTGGCCGATGATCGGGAACCCGAACGAGGACTGCGTGTAAGGCCCCATCAGGAAGACGAACGCGTCGTCGCTGACGTAGTCTTCCCCGAGCCGGTATTCCCGGATGACCTCCGGCCCCTTGTCGGTGATCCGGCACTTCTCGTTCACGTGGTAAATCGTGCGGATCGTCATCTACACCGTCACTCCCATGTCGTTGAACGCCAGAATCCCGTCGCGCATGTCGCGGAGGTAATCGTTGGCGTCCTCGCTCTGCCGGCGCATCGCGTCAAGGCTCTGCGCCATCTTCTGCTGCGTCTGGTCGTTCTGCCGCTGCGTCAGGACCTCGTAGAGCTGCTGCGAGCCGTAGTTGAGCGATTTCGGCGCGGAGTATTCCTCGACCCGCTGCTGCGGCTCATCCTTTTCAAACTTGTCGGCGCGTTCCTCGTACTTATCCCGGAGAAAACTGTTCATCCGCGCCAGCTCCTCGAAGCTGACCGCGCCGGCGTGATACGCCTCTTTGAGCTTGTTCTGCTCCTCCCGCAGCCGGTCGGCGGGCGTCTTCATCTGGTCCCGGAGCGACTCGATGTAGTTTTCGCTCTGCGCGAGCTTGTTTTTATCGTAGGTTTCACGAAGGGTCTGAGTGACCTTCTTGTATTCCTCGCTTGTTTCGCCGAAGTCTTTTGCCGCCCTGGCCATCGCTTCGTTCAGCTTGTCCGTCGAATCGATTCTGAACGAATCGGCATACTTCTGATAGACGCTGGCAAGCGCTTCCTGGGCTGTTCCCAGATGCTCGGCTTTAATGCTTTCGTTTTTAATCCGGTCAACGTAGAATTTGGCACGTTCCGCGAGTTCGCCGGCCGTGTCTTTCCCGATGTCGGATTTGAACATTGAAAGCAAGCTGTTGACTTGCGCTTCCTTGTTCGAGTCGAGCGCCTTTTTCAGCTCTTCGGATTTTTTATCCGCCCGGTCGCGCCGTTCCTGCGCGTCAGTCATCCCCTCCCGGAACCAATCCGATATACCGAACGGAAGATCATATTGGAACGGATTCCACCAGGGTGTCTCGTATTCAATTCTTTTCTCTTCTTTTCCGGCCTGCTTGCGCCAGAAGGACGCCTCCTTTTCAACAAGTTCCCTCCGTTCGTTCAGCATACGCTCCATTTTTTTGAGCTGTTCGTAATCGCCAACGGAAGTCTGGTTCACCATCGAAAGAGAGGTGTTGAAAGTTCCGTTTTGAGCAATCGTCCGCTGCAAACGGTCATGCGCGTCCGTCAAACGCTTGATCGAGTCGATCTCCTTCTCAAGAATACTGTTTGAATCGGATTCGACCTGCGTTAATTTGCCGAAAGCATAAGCAAGGCCGACAGCCCCAAGCGTAGAAGCCGCCAAAACTCCGCTGAAACCGTTGAACAGCAATTTTGTTTTGGCGAGTTTCTTAATGCTGTCGGTAAGAGTAATAATCGCGCCCGTGTACCCCAGAATGGCTCCGGTCCCCTCGGTAATCTCCTTCATTGTCCGGGCGAAGGCGGAACCTTCCCTGCCGCCATTCGTAAAAGCCGTTGACAGCAGAGCCATCGAAGAAGAAAGCTGCGAAAGGTTCGACAAAGTGTCTGTCGCGGCTTTGCGCGCCGCTTCCAACGCTTTAACCTTTTGCGCGGACTGTTCGATAAACTTCCCTTCCGCATCACGAACGTCGCCGTGGGCGTCGATGTACATCCGCATCGCCAGCTGGGTCGCGTTCAGCCCCTCAACGAAGCGATTCTGCGCGTCCCGCATTTTTCCCTGCGAGTCGATGTAGTAGCCCATCCGGACTTTCGCCGCCGAAAGAGCCCCCGCGAACTTTCCCTCCTGCGTGACAAGACGGCCGAGTTCGTCGTAATGCGCGCCGGTCGCCCTCATCGCCTTCGAGAGGTTCGCTTCGAGGCTGTCGGCATTAACCGAAATGGTTACATTTTCAGACGGCATTTTCGACCCCTTAAAATCGGAACTGTTCCTGCTTGGCGGCTTTCAGTTTCTTCCGCAGCGCCTTAACCGCTTCCGGACCGCCGAGAGCCGCGGCGGTAACAATCGCGTTTTCCAGATTTTCGATATACTCTTCCCGTTCGGTTTTCCGTTTCTGCGCCGGCTGGAAAAGCCGGCCCGAATCGATCGTGTCTCCGACCCGGCCGTATTTAAACGCGTGCCGGCGCGCGTCGCGCATGTCTTCACGGGTCCAGTCAAGCGGCCCGACAACGTCAAAAAGCGACTGCCACGCCAGCACTTCCCAAAGCGGCCAGCTCATCACTTCCGAGACCCGGACACGCAGAACATACGCAATTTCAAAGTAGAGCCGCCATGTCGGCGACTCCACTAATCTTTTTTTAGCGAATCGTCCTTCGTTTTCGAGTCGAGCAGGAGACGGATCACACGGCCGACCGGCTCGAACGACGCCTTCTTGAGCTCTTCAAGCCGGTCCGGACCGAGGAGCTGATCCCCCTTCTCGTCGGTCAGAACCATGACACACGCATTCAGCCCCGCCTCGGCGCGTTCTTCCGAACTGTGGTTCTTCGAGTTGAAAAACCTGTCGATCAGATCGTTAACGACCATCCGCTCGACAACGTTCAGATCGCGCACGAACGCGCGGACCTGATCGGTCCATTCCGAAATGTTGACTTCCCGCAAACGGGATTTCATCGGTTTAATTTCAAACCCTGCCATTTTCCCCTCGCTCTCTGTAAAAGGCTAGTTCCCCGACGGGCCGGTCGGATTCGCCACATAAGATCCCGCCGCCAGACGGGAATTGCTCGGCAGGATCTTGAACTGCAGCGAAGTCGATGCGGGCTGTCCCCCCTGCGCGTCAACCGACTGAGACTGCGTGATCACGCCGATCTTGTTCGAGAAAATCGTCACCCCGTCAATCGAGGCGGTCAGGCTCCACCGTGTTCCCTCTTTCAGTTCGGCGAACACCGCCTGAAGGGTCAGGTCGAGCGTTCCGCCGTCGTGCATCCCGATCACGTAGTCCTTGTCCATCTTGTTGTCGGTGATGTCGTTCACCTCGACCATGTCGGCAGTGTCGCCCGAATACCGCATTCCCGTCACAACGAAATTCGACAGGGTAAACGATTCCGAGTCGAGACTGGTGAGCGTCAAAGTGACGTTCTTCGACCACTTGATGTTTCCCGCTTTGATTTGCTGGTTGGTTTCGGTCATAGTGCAAACTCCTTAAATTGAGTGTATGGCTCTAATCGTGTAGGTTGAAAACCACTGATCCCGGAACGCGCCCCCGTCGGCGCGCGCGGCGGTTGTGTATCGGTCGAGAATCCAGTCATAGATTCCGAGGGCGGAAGTCTTGAAGGTGATCTGCGGCGGTCCCGCCGCGAAGACCGCTCCGCCGATCCAGACGCCGCTTCCGGAAACCTCTCCGCCGAACCGGAACGCCGACGCCTTCCAGCGGTCCGCTGCGGCGAGAGACAGGCTGTCCGAGTCGGAAAGATGAAACAGCGAAGCGTAACCTTTCACCTCCGCGAGCAGATCGACCGTTTCCGCCTCGCCGTATTCGACCGACGACTCGTCGAGCTGGTCGAGTTCCGTCTCGTCCGCCCCCGCCAGCCAGAAGAGCGGTTCCGGAGCTTCCGCCCCTTCGTATTCGCCCGCCCAGCTTTTGTCGGAGAGCTTGCCGAGAACCGGCTCCCAGACCGAAGCGGCCAGCTCCTGAGCCTCGCGCCGCCTGGCGGCGATCGACACAATCCCCAGCTCGCTGATCTCCGCGCCAGAATGACCTGTCGGGCTCGTCACGTCATAGATCGTCAACGATTCACCGCGGAGAACGTAAACCTTGTTCTCCCCCTGCCACTCGTTCTCGGCGTCCTCGTCGGTGAAGACGTGCGCCTCATCGACGCCGGGAACCAGTTCCAGCCCCGCGGCGCATCGGATCACTCCGGCAATCGCGTCTTCCACGTAAATCATTTTTTATCCGCCAATTCCAGTTTGACCCGGTCGTGAATCTCCCGGATCTTCATCTGCAGTTCGGGAAGATATTCCGCCGCCGCGCGCTCGAAAAACTTCTTCCCGATCTGTTTCCGATACGCAGCCTTCTTCCGGAACCGTTTTCCCGAACGGACGTTCCGCTCGTAGATCCTACCGGCGCGCGGCCGTTTCATTTTCGAGAGGTCCACGACCCAGCCGTGCTCCTGATAAAATGCGTAGGCACCCGGCGTGTTCGGCGGCGGCTTGAGAGCGTTTTTCGGCTCCACCGCCTGGAAGAGCGTGTATTTTTTCCCTTCGTTTTCGTAAATCTTCAGACGGCTCGCGGCGATCGCTTCGGCCAGCTTCCAGTTCGGATGCCCCAGATTCGCCGCCGCTCCGGTTGCCAGTTTCTTGGCGAACTCTTCGACCGTGCTTTTGTACTCGTCTTTGAGCCGGGTGTTGTATTCCGCCAACCCGCTTTTCAGTCCCTGCAAAAACGAATCGAAACCTTTAATCTTAATCTGCATTCCGGCCCGCCCGCTCCGCGAAGAAAATAATCCGCCCGTCGAACGGATCAAACCGCGGCTGCCACGCGATCCCTTCCACCTCGACCACCTTGTAGGTCACGCCGCGGACCGTTAAGCGGTCGCCGCGCCGCGGCCGGACCGGCCCGGATCCGTCTTCCCCGAGCTCCGCGGCGTTCATCGAAAACACCACCGTCCGAAACGCCTGGTCGGCGCCCGATTCGGTGTATCGGACCGCGTCGCGCGATTCCATCGAAACGCGCACCGGCAGACCGGCCTCCGAGTCGAGGCGGTAATAAAGCCCCTCCTCCTCGAAGGTGCGGTTCGCGGCGTTCAGCAGTCCCTCCACCACGTTCATCGGGCCGATCCCTCTTCAATTTCCGAGTCGGTCACAACCGTGTCGTCATCGTCCGGATCTTCGGCGCGTTCCAGCCGCCCGATCCGCCCTTCGTGGTCGGTCACTTTCGCGCCGATCACGAGGTGTTCCTTTTTCAGTATTTCGAGATCCTGGTTCACGTCCGCGAACCGTTCGCCGAGCCAGGTCCGGAGCGAGTCGATCGCGTTGGTCAGTTTCGGAATCGATTCCGAAAACCCGACTAGGACGCGGATGAACCGCTCCTCCCTCTCGCCTGAAAGCCGGTCGCGTGTGTGGAGCGAGTCCATCAGATTCTTCAGCACCCCCCGGCCGTAGAAGAACAGCCCGGCGATCAGCAGAATGATCAGACCCCACTCCTTATTCTCGGCCAAAGCCGAAAGCACTTCATGAAACACGGCTCTCCCCTCCTATCTTTTAAAACCTTCCGGGAACGTGAACTTGTAATCTTCCAGAATCTTCGCCTGGTCGAACCTGTCGGGGTTCTCATACAGTCCGATAAACGGCGCGCCGTAGTTCGCCATCGAATCGGCCAGGCGCGCCAGCGCGCCCCGTCCGATCCACCCGCCGCTGGCGGGTTCCCCCTCAGCGCTGCGGCCGTAGGCGTCCCCCCACGAGTTCGTCAGGAAAATGTATTCGGTCCCCTTTACCTCGCGCCAGCAGCCGAGCGACTGCGCGTGCCCGCCGTAGCCGACGCCGTAAAGGGTTTTAATCCCGTTCTCGTCCTCCCGCGCCTCGTTGTAGTAGACACCCGAACCGAACGTGACATGAAACCCCGCCCGGCACGCGCGGAAGATCTTTTCGACCAGGTCCCCCTCAAGGTAGATCACCGCCGCCTGCCGCGATTTCGCGCAGTCCCGGAACTGCCTCCAGTTCCGCGGCGCCGACGTGTTGTTTTCGCCGACCTCGCTTGCCGGATAGGCGCCCCCCTGGTTGAGCTGCGCCGCCGTTTCGGCCAGGTCAAGCCCGCCGCCGAGGTTCTCCCCGCGGGCGATGTAGAAGGGGTAAATCGGGTTCAGCGCGTCATACCGCCGCGGCGCGCCGAGCGCAATGTCGGTCAGGATCGACGCCTGCGCGCTGTGCATCGCGCCGTGCATCGAGCAGGACGGAATCGAGCCCTGATTCCAGTAAAGCTTTTCCGTCAGTTTCCGCCCCGCCGGAAGCGCTTCCAGAATCCGCCACGAAAAGAGGCAGATTCCCGCCGCCCGGTACCGGTCCATCAGCCGCGTCCGGCCGTCGAGGATCTCTTCAAACGCGGAATCCCAAGCGAAAGTTCCCGGCTCGCCGTCTTCCCGCCAGACGTGCTGCGTGAAAGACCTCGCCCCCGCGATCCGCGCCTTTTGCAGTTCGCGGTTCTTCGTCGATATGGGATTGCAGCCAAGAGCCCTCAAAACCATCTCCACCCCCCGTAGTTGTAGTTATACGCAGGATAGCCCTGGTTTGCCGGGCACGTCCCGGACGGGCAGTTATTGTTTGATTTCGTGTTGGCGTTATTTGCCGCCGGTTCACCGGCCTCCGCCCCCGCGGGTGCGACCGCCGAAGGCCGGGAGCCTGTAATTGCCAACCCCGGCTCGGGGGCGGGCGCGCCGGCCGGTTCGGTTTCCGTCGGCGCTTCCGGAGCGAGGACGGGTTCAGCGCTTTCTTCTGCCGGAACCGGCTCTTTTTCAATCTCCGCTTCACCGGAAGACAGTTCGGGAACAGCCTCGATGAGCAAGAATGCGCGCGCTTCGTTGAGCGACCGCGACACCTCCCGCAGCGCGCCGGAGAGCGCGTCGGGGGAAGCGTCCGCCGCAAGGTCGAGTTCGGTCCAGACGTTCGACAGGAACCCGACCCACGCCGGCGCTTTGCACGCCGGCCGGAGGTTCTCGCCCAGGTATCCCAGAACGTCGTCGCGGTTGATCAGACCGCCCTTATCGACCGCGGCCGCCGCGTCGGCAAACACCTGCGCGGCGGTCTCTCTTTCGCTGGCGGGAATGGTCCGCGGAAAGTTTTTCTTGATATACTTCCGGATCCCGTCGAGCCCGTCCGGGCCGGGGATCGGAATATTCTCCTGCTGCCATTCCTGCCATTGGCGAAACTGCCGGAAGATCTCAATCGATCTCCCGGCGAGTTTCACCGCGCTCCAGCCGAGCTGCAGCGCAAGGACGACAACGGCGATCAGGATCATCTCGGCGACAACCCGCTTCACGGAAAGCGAAATCATCGAACCGGTGACGATCTTTTCGACCGCCGCACCCGCGCCGTTATTCACAGCGGGGATTTCAGCCTCCGATACACCGGCCGCAGCGCAAGGTTCCGGCTGCCCTCCTGCCGACAGAATCGGCGCGGCGGGTTCGGTCTTCACGGCAGCGGACGGCTTTCTTCGGCTTTGCTTCGCGGGAGCGGACTTTTTCACGGATTTCTTCGCGGTCATTTGCCCGCTCCCTTCACTTTCTGGACGGCAGAAGCACCGTCACCGTAGACAGCCGCCGACATCTCGCAAATCCACCGGGAAACAGTCTCTTCGACCTTCCCGGCGGGAACCTCCGCAAGAATCGACGCCATCACCTCCTGCAGATCGCCGCAGAACCGGATACACGCCCGCTGAGCCGCGACCGCCTCCCCGGAAACCGGAGCGGACCGCTTCATCAGTTCGTCGAAATAGGCAAGCTGCCTGTCCGCGAAAATACGGGCGTTATCCTTCATGCGTCACCTCCGCTAAATCAGCTTGCCGGAGTGGTGGTCACGGTCGCCAGCGCGCCGAGTTCGGTCCAGTGCCCGCTCGTCCACGCCTCGGCCGACGCGATGGCGGTCTTGCACGTGTACGCCTTGTTGTTGTAAAGGCACAGGTCGCCGACGGCATAAACGCCGGTCGCCTTGTAGGGTTCAAGGAACGCCAGGTAGTTCGGAATGAGCTTGATCCGCAAGGTCGTGCCGCTCGAAATCGTCTCGAGCGCGATCCCGACCGGCACCCCCGCCACGTCCGACCCGCCGAGGGTGCTGACCGTGGTCTTGATGAGCGAGCCGGCGGCCGCCGACGCGCTGGCGATCGCGATTTCGTAATCGCCGTCGATCTGGATTTCGCCTTCGGTATTGGCGGCGATCGCCGAAGTGGTCACGCCGACCAGGCCGCCGACCAGCACGAAGGTCCCGCATTTGAGATTCGCGGTCGGCTTGATCTTAATCCGCTTGCATTCGCCGCGGAAAATTCCAAGAGTGCTAGACATTTTTATCACCTCTCAGGTTAAGTTTTTGTTGTGTTTCAGACCGGAACGGCCCCGCCCGAAAGCGGGACCGTCATCCGCTTACGATCACGACCCGGCGCCCGTCGAGAACAGGAACCCGCGCTTGTCGGCCAGGCTCGCTCCGAACCCCCACCAGGTGCCGATCCGGACACCTTCGACGGCGAAATCGCCGTTCCGGGTCTCCATCGTCGGGGCGTTGTTCCCCTTGAGATACGACATGATGACGACCGGCAGATCGGCCGGGTCGGGCAGAACCGCCCATCCGGCGCTTCCCCACTGGCTCGAGTATTTCGAGCTCCCGCCGACGAACGGCGAGACGATCGGGGTGAACGCGTTGGCGTAGACGTTCGCGTTCGGCAGGACGCTGAGTGCGTTCCCGCCGGCCGCGACGATGTCCAGCGCGGTGTGAATCTGGCGGATCGTGCCGCCCAGCGCGGTCGGGCCGACCACGAACTTCGGATTGGCGATAATCGGTTCGCCGTTGTCGTCGTAGATGCTGGCCATCTGCCCGAACGCGGTATCGAGCGCGCCGACCGACAGGGTCGGGTTGCTGGTGATGGTCGTGTAGTTGCTGCCGGTGATCGCCGCGGCGAGGATCCCCCACCAGTGCTGCTGCTTCTGAATCTTGAACCGCCGCCCCATGTGCTGCGGGATGTCGGCCAGCGCGTTCTGGTCGTCGTCGATCAGCATCTGATACGAGTAGCGGCACTCGGCGCCGCGCAGCTTGACCTGGTTCTGATACGGGGTGTCCGAGAGCTTCAGGACGTTCAGCTCGCCGTTCTCCTTCACCTCCTCGAAGTTCCCGTTCGATTCGAGGGTCCAGAAATACTGCGGGCGGAAGTCCTGGGCGTTCGTCACCTTCGACATGTCGTCGGTCGGGTCCGGAACGTCCTTGAACCCGACGAGCAGCGATTTATACATGACGTTGGCCAGGATCGTCGGAATATCGACGCTCGCCAGGTTCCCCGCCGCCTGCGCGAAACGGCCGGTGCCGGTCACGTATTCGCCCGGCTTGATCCCCTGCGCCTGCGCCTGGAATTTCGCCTGGTTCATGACGCTCGACACGTGGCCGAAATCCTTGAAGTTCGTCACGGAACACATCCCCGCGCGAACCAGCGTTTCGGTCGGCGTAATGCTGCGGTTCTCGCGGCGGGCCGCCTCGTTCAGCTCGTCTTCGCCGAACCCGTATTCGCCGAGATATTTCCGGTCGAGCTTTTCCGGTTTCATGCCGCACGAAATCAGAAGCGAAGCTTCCGCCACGCGCGCGGCGTTCGGGGCTCCGGCGCCGGGGCCGGCGTAGGTGCGTTTCATGCCTGCTGCTCCTTTCCGCATCCGGGGCGACTTCCGGCGGAAATTCCCGCCGCGGTTCTTCGCCTCCCCCTCTTTCTCTTCCCCGTCTTCGGCGGCGGCGTCTTCGTCGCCGTCCTCCGCCTGGGCGTCGTCATCGCCGCCGCCGTCTTCGGCCTGCGCGTCCTCGTCGCCGTCTTCCGCCTGAGCGTCTTCCTCATCCCCTTCGGCGGCTTTGGCATACATCGCTTTCAGCGCGCCGAGGTTCTTGTCGGTCAGCTCTTCCGGATCGATCGCGTTGTCGGCGAGCCACTGAATAAAACCTTCGTCTCCGGCCTCGGCGTCGTCAGAGCCGCCGTCCGATGCCTTCGCGATTCGGTTGAGTCTCTCTTTCAGCCCGGAGAGACCCTTCTGCAAGAGTTTGGACATTCTTCCCTCCTCTGTAAATGTGGGGTTCCCCCCTTTGATGACAGGGGGCGCCGACGCCTGTATTTCAACAGACGTGCCGGCGTTCGCCCCCACGGTTACAATCGAAATTTCGCGCAGCCGCGTCTTCCAGACCACCTCAACCGGCCCGGCGAAAACGCGCCCGTTCACCGCGATTTCCTCCCCTTCCGGAACGAACTGTATCTGGTCCTCGTCGATAATGTCGGTGTGTATCGACGCCTGCAGTTCGCTCCCCCGCTTCCAGAGGCGGAGGACTTTCCCCGCCGCCTCGTCGATCCCGAGGTTCAGCATCCGCCCGCGGGCGGTGATCCCCTCCGGCTTGTAGTTCACTTCGTAGGTCTGCCCGACCTTCTGATCCTGGTCATGGTCCCGGACGATCGGCAGCACCTGCAGCGGCTCCATCCCCTCGCACGAAAAGACGACCGGCACCGGCCAGACGTTCTTGTCGAGATTGCACACCCCGCCGTCATACGCCGGCTGAAATATAATCTCGGGGATTTTCTCTTCGCCGCCCGGCGCCGCGGCGGCGGTAACTTTTCCGTTCAGAACCGCTTCTCTCATTCGTTCTCCTCCCCCTTCTCCGCGTCAGGCTGCTCCGGATTTTCTTCCGGGTCCGCAGGTTCGAGCGAGTTGTTGTCGGTGGTGATCTCGCCGCTGGTCGAGTAGCCGAGCCCCGCCTCTTCGAGCCCGCGGGCCAGTTCGGCGCGTTCGGCCTTCCATTTGGCAAGCTCCTCTTTCGCGTCTTTCCGCCGACGCGAGTAAATCTCGTCCAGCGTGATCGATCCGTTTTTGAGCTGGATGTCCTCGGCCTGCGCGTCTTTGAGCGGGTCCAGCGTCTTCGGCTGCGGCCAGAGCCAGGAACGCTTCACGCGTTCCGGAATCCGCGCGGCGAGAAGGAACTCGTCCGCCACCGGATCGACGTTCGCCAGCGCGTCGAGCCAGTCGTTGAAGATCACGTCCAGGATGTTCGCGGAAATCTCGTCCTGCGTCACCTCCACAACGACGTTGTCCACCTGCGCATCCATCTTCGAGCTCGAGTAGTTGTAGCTCGAATGGTCGTTGTTGATCTTGCCGTTCCCAAGTCCGATCGTCGCGCCGACGTCGCTTGCCATGATCCGCTTCACCTCGGCGAACTGCGCCGACGGGTGTTTCGGGTCGGACGTCTTCGGCTCGTAGCCCGGAGGGGCAAACACGCCGCCGTCCGGAATCTCGAACGTCTGCCCCCCGTCGTATCCGGTGAGCTGCTGGTTGTCGCTCGCCGCGGCGAGCACGTCCGGGTTCGACGTCGTGAAGATGATCCCCAGCTTGGCGGCGTTGGTCATCGCGGTCAGCTCCGCCTTGACGAGCTGCCGCATCTGTGCGATTTTCGGCAGTCCCGACTGAAACGGCGGGACGCCGCGCCACTGTTCCGGCAGGATCGGCGTGAACAGGTGGATCATCTCATCGGCGGGAACCTCCTCGTATTCGTAGGAGTTCCGGACCGGATTGACGTATTCCCGCCTCACGTAATACGCCAGCGGCACGCCGCTTCCGTCGTCGGCCGAGAACCGGATCCCGTCGAAGACGGCGGGATCGGTCGTGAACTCGTAGGGGTTCCCGACCCGTTCCGGCCGGACCAGTTCGTAGCGGAACCCCTCCTCGATCTGCGGGTGCGGGAACCGGCGAAGGAAAATTTCTCCGTGATAGACCAGTTCACGCGGGATGAGCCGGATCAGCGACCAGAGCCGCGTCTGCCGCGCGTAATACTCCCATTCCGCTTCGAGGTGTTCCGCCTTCCTTTCGAGGTCTTCCGGGGCCGGCGTCCCGTAGGGGAGGAACGGCCCGAGGATTTTCAGGGTCGGCCCGACGCCGACGGTCAGCGCGCTCGCTTTCAGGCACGCGCCGAAAAGCGTGGTGTCATTCAGGTATTCGTACTCGCACAGGTTCTGCGCGAGCTGGCGCGTCGCGCGGTCGAACCGAAGCGAGGTCGGCCCGCCGGTCGCCAGCGCGTAATAGTTCCAATTCCGGGTCCGGTCGGCCAGGCGGGTCGAGTCGAGCTGCATCGCCGCGCTGCGCTGCGGCGTGACGGCAAGTCGTTTGGCGTGTCGCTTGCGTCGGCTCATCAGTGCAGCGCCTCCCACCTGTCGGCCCGGAATAGCGCGCGCCGCGGATCATACGCCTGCGCCGCGTCAAGTTCGAGCTGCGCCTTCTTGTCGGCGGCAGTGCGCAGGTTCACCGAAACGCCGTTCGAGCTGACGCTCTGCACGTCTTCCGGTTTGAGCTGTTCGGCAAAATTCTGCGCCGCGTTCGTGCTGTTCTCAGCCGTGTTGTTTTCAGTCATTTCCCGTGTTTCTTTTCCAGGTCACTTTCAGCCGCTTGTTCTGCGACGTGTTCGCCGGATACTCGAGCCCGACGTAGGAGGCCAGCGCCCAGCAGCCGGCGTCGGTATCGAGGAACTCGTTGTCCGACACCCGCGGCCGCTTCATCCGCCAGCGCTGGTAACGGAGATTATTCTTCCACCCCTCGATCCACTCCTCGGCGCACTGATGCTCCGCGAACATCCGCAGGTAGTCAGGCTCGGACCAGTCGAACAGGGTGAGCGCCCCCGGCCTGTCGGCGTCAGTCATCCACGCCTGGTCCCGCCGCGTCTTGTAGGTGTTGGCGTCATACAGGAGCGAGGCGTAGATGTTGGCGAACTGCCGGGCCAGCGGCTGCGACCGCGTCGGATTCTCGATCCAGTCGCAGACCGCCGCGTCTTTCCGGCCGCGCCGCCATTCCCCCGGCTTCAGGTCGTAGTAGCGCATCAGCCGCGACTGCGCCTCGTCGCCGTAACAGGGAATCGCCAGTCCGGCATACCGGCCGCTGTCGAACCGGTGGAACTCGTCGATCGCCTTCCAGAGGGCGAACTCCATTTCTCCGTCCGAACAGTCTACACCGCAAATCGCGAGCGTCGAAAACGTTTTTCTGAATTTCCCGGGAAAGTGCGCGTGCTGCTCGAAAACCCCTTGTTTTAAGGGGTCAAACGGCTCTCCGTCCGAATCAAAATAAGTCTGATCGAAAATATGGCGCAAACAATCTTTCACCGCGGCGCCCAATTTGTCGAATTTGTCCCCCTCCGAATAGGCGTCCTGCAGATCGACCCGGAACGACCGTTTTTTCGTTACCGGGTAGTTCTGTTCCGGCCAAATTCCAAAATCAACGACGTGCGCGAACTCGTAGTTCGCGCCGAACGCCGTCACCTCGTAGTTGAGGTAATGCTCCCCGCAGTCGATGAACGCTGTCATCAGTTCCGTGTTGGCGGGGACGTGGCAGCGCCGCAGCGGCCGCGACTCGCCAGCGGGAACAAGCTGTTTCCGCTGCACGACAATCGGCGTCAGCGCCCCGCCGCTTTCCTCCTTCGCCCGCTGCGCGTCGTTCTGCAACTCGCACCAAAACGCCGTTTCGCTCCGGCACCAGAAATTGAGCGCGTAATGGACCGCCGAAACGTCCCCCTCCTCGTAGATGAGCGGGTTATCCACCTCGACGCCGTATTCGAGCGCCGTCCGGTGCGCGTTGTAGTATTCGGCCAGGGCGGGAATAACAGCCTCCTTCCGGCCGAGCCGGCGCCACGTATCGGACCAGAAATCGCGGTATTCCCGCCACGGCGCGAAATCAGCCGGCGTCCGTCTCAAAAAGCGGTAGATCTTCGTGCAGTATTCCGGCCGGTCGGCAAGGCGCACCGCCACGTCGTCCGGCTGGTTCTGCGTCAGCGCCGAAAGGATCGTGATCGCCTCCTTCCGGCCCGTCCGCCGGTCATAGCCGGCGAGCCCCTCGACCGACTTCTTGATCGTCTCGAAAATCGAATTGACCTGCACCTCCGATTTCGATGTTCCGTCACTCTGCACGTCGTCCAGCATCGCCACATCGGGCCGGAACGTCCCCTCGGTTGGAATCTGATGACGCTTCCCGCGGATGTTGCCGCTCCAAATAGAGGTAAAAAGCAGGAGCGAGGCGTTGCAGCGCGACCCAACGATCGTGGGAAACCGGAGCCGGTCGGGCTTCACTTCAATCTCGCACCGCCGGCCCTGGTATTCGAGCGGCCTCTGCGCGATACCCCCGCGGCAGGCGAGCGGATAGCAGACCTCCGGATAGTCCTGTGCAAGCGGAAACTCCGGCTCCCACGCCCCGTCCTCTGTTAGAGTGTCGCTTTGCAGGTTCACCGCAAAAAAGTTCGCCGCATCAGCCGACATCGAATCGACTGCCGAAATGTAGATCCCGTAACGCGTCACCCCCATCAGGAGCGCCCGCTCCATCAGCCCGGACAAAAGGGTGGTCTTCCCGAACGACCGATAGGCGTTCACATTCTGATACCCCCGCCGCTCGATCGCGTTCCATGTCAGCTCGATGCACTCGCGTTGGCTTTCCGAAAAGTCAAGATAAAAATGTTCCGGATGATACGTGCGGAGCCAGAGCGCCGGATCCGCCTCGCACTCGCGCCGGCGTTCCGGATCCTTCACGGCGGGAATCTCACCGATGTCGTTGAGTTCCTTCTGCGCCGCGACCCGCCGCGCCTTCGCCTGCTTCATCTTCTCCACGCCGTAACTTGGCAAACCACTCCTCCCAAAATTCCTCGCTCACTCCCCACGAACTCGCCGCGATCCGCCGCCTCGTCCCCCGAATCCCCCCCGGGGGTAAAAAAATCCCTCCCCCGCGGGCGCTGCCCCCCACCTTTCAAAACGGGCCGGCGGGGGGAGGACCCCGGTCTCGAGGGTCGCCGGCCGTGCGGGGCGGTTTGGGGCCGGTTTCGCGCCGGCGGGCGCGGGATACGCCGAAAAGCAATATAACAGCAAAAAAAAAGAGGTTTTTTACGTTTTTGAAGCGTGATCAGCGGCGCATGAAAAGCTTGACTTTGGGCATTTCCTACCTGACTGTAGGTCTATTTCTACATTTTTCATGCAGTACCCCTCTCCAAAATCCTGTAAAAATCGACACCCCCCCAGAAGCATGTAGAAATGTAGAAATATATAAAAATAAAAAAAAAAAAAAAAAAGAATATATATATTAGTATATAGCTTGAGAGTTATTTTACCTATCTTCTCAAAATGTTAAAATAGTTCAAACTTTATGTGCTTTTCATTTCTACATCATTTTGTAGAAAAATGTAGAAATTGTAGAAATCAATAGCAGGTAAAGTTTGAACTATCTTTCCTATCTTCTATATAGTGATAAAAGTTTAACCTATTTTAACTGTTAAGATAGGTCAAACTTTTATCACTATACACAAAATGCACAATCTACATCTATTTGAAATTCTATCCAGTTTTACATTATACTACATAGACAAGGTTTCAACGCTAATAGCACTAAAAGTTTGACCTATCTTACCAAAAGTTTAACCTATCTTAACATAGCAATTCCCGCCGCCGACATAAAAAACGCCGGCCCAACGCCCAAGAACATAGATTGCTATTGTATGCAAAAATCAGATTTGGTATCGTCTACTGCAAAAGCGAACTCTCAACCCGCTTAAAATTCGGGGAGATGATGGTATAATTCCCGTGTAGGATCTGTTTTTTAACCATTGAAATAGGAGATTTACTAATGCCGAGCTGGGGTGAAGTTCTTGAAGAAATAAGCATGCATTCCAATCCTTTGGATGTGACTCGAAGAAAGTATTTGAAAATTATGAATAAAGCAACCGGAAGGAATGTTATTGCTTATTATTCATGTTTTCTGCAAAGACCATCTGCCAATAACTCCAGCATTAACGACAATGATAAAAATGCTTTTATGCAGACAGTATATGGTTTAGACAAGACAAAAGGACTTGATCTGATTCTGCATACACCGGGCGGCTCTATTGCCGCCACGGAATCGATTGTTACTTACTTGAAGTCTATCTTCAGGAACGATATCAGGGCTTTTATTCCCCAAATTGCGATGTCGGCTGGGACAATGATCGCACTCGCCTGTAAAGAAATCGTAATGGGGAAACAGTCGAATATCGGGCCTATAGACCCCCAGTTTGGCGGAATGTCATGTTCCGGTGTTCTTGACGAGTTTAAACGTATTCGCGAAGAGATTAAAAACGATCCATCTTCTGTGGAATTATGGAAACCGATTTTGAATAAATATATCCCAACCTTTCTCGGCGACTGCGAGAACGCGGTTAAATGGTCCAATGAAATGGTAACAAAATGGCTTTGTGAAAACATGTTCTGTAACGAAAAGGATTCAGAACAAGCCGCACAAAATGTCGTTTCAAAGCTTGTGAGCCATTCTGAAACATTTGCACACGACAAGCATTATCACATTGAAGAATGTCAAAGTTTAGGGATTAAGGTCGTCCCACTCGAATCAATTAAAGACGTTCATCCCGAAGGCTGCAAGGATTTACAGGATTGTGTATTAACAATTCATCATGCGTACATGCACACCCTTTCAATTTCCACTGCTGCTAAAATTGTGGAAAACCATAAAGGCGGTGCCATGATTATGAATCATCAACCAATTCAGCAATCCGCTCCATAGCGTTTGCGATGTTATAAGCGGGAGGAGACTACGATGACAGAACATGAAACCAAGAAAGATTTTTCCAAAGACTTTGTAGACATGGGAATTCCTGTTCCCCAACATCCTCAACATTATGATCCGGAGACTTACGGCAGAGATCTTATACGATCACTTCCTCAAGAAACCGGGGTTTCTTACGACATAAGAACTTACTACGACAAAACAGCTTGCGGTTATATCGCAAGCCAGAATCCGATAAACGAACCGTAAGCTCGCATAAAAAGCGCCGGCCGCTAATCAGCAGCCGGCGCAAAACGGATCCGTATAGTTCCGGAACTAAAACTTTTCAGACGCAGCGTTGACCTGATCAATAAGCTGGAGCATTGCGGTATCGGTCGGATGTTCTTCAACAGACTTGAAGGCGCGAACCAGCGCGATGACTTCCAGCAGGAAACGCCCCTTGCGCGTCGTGCATCCGGTAACCAGTTTTCCGTCTTCGGTTTTCACGCCGTCCCCATCGTTCAACAGGCCCTTTTCCCAGCAGAGCTGAATGTGGCGCGCGAAATCAGGATAA
>Ga0310786_10001251_pt1 | contig 40856 bp, 39 predicted proteins | sample AusTroGonzalo_MG_FD_203881 | JGI IMG/M metagenome (GOLD analysis project Ga0310786, IMG submission 203881) | Bovine rumen microbial communities from tropical cattle in Woodstock, Queensland, Australia - Gonzalo_03 (v2) (version 2) | ecosystem: Host-associated > Mammals > Digestive system >... | reverse complement strand
TCTATATCTATTACTTTACCACTTACACTGCCTTTATCATCTATTGTAATAATAGCTTTAAATTTATTATTAAAAAATATTTTCTCTAATATATAGTTATTATTATTTTTAATAAAACCATATATAGTTAATTTATTAAAATTAACTTTGCTTCTTTTAAAGATGTCATGTTCGATATTCATAAAGAATCACCTTTTATAAATTATATCAAACAAAAATAACTGAAAGTTATACTTTCAGTTATTATTTACATTAATAATTAGGTTTTTCCCACTTATAACAAGCACCATTAAAGTCTTTACCACCATAAGAACCAAATAAGATTTCATAACCATTAGGACAGTCCATTGGTGTTGATGAATCAGTATATTTATCAATGCAGTTTCCATTATAGTTTTCATATTGATCGTTACCAGATTCACAAAGTGATGCATCTACTTTTTGTGCACATCCACCAGGAGAATTTACATAACCATTTTTACAACTTGTATCCATTGGTTTAGTTTGTGAGTTACTATAACATCTATTATCATCACTTACATAAACAAAACCACTATTACATTTTGTTTTAGGTTTTTCTTCTTCCTTAGTTTCTTCCTTTATTTCTTCTTCATCATCTTCATGCATAGCTTTATATTCTTGATGAGCATCATCTATAATTTCTTTTTCATCTTTATAAAACTCTTTTAAAGATTTCATATTTTTTATAGCTTTAGTTAATGCTTTTTCAGGATTACCATCTATTGTTACTTTTCCATCAAGTTCAAAACCTATAAATCTTGGATCGTATTCTAAAGTATCATATTCTCTTATGTTTTCCACTTTATTAATGTAATCAGATAAATTAATAATATGATCATATGATTCTAATCCATTTTTAGTATATTGAAGTAGATAATAATCATATGTTTTAGTTTCAAAGTCATATAAAGCACCATATACAGTATCTCTTATAAATTTTTCTTGCTTTACTTTACCATCTTTATCAATATAGTACATATCTGTAATAATGCCATATTTTTCATTTAAAGCATCAACCATCATTATAGGTTTATCAACACCTTCTGCTTTAATCATTCTTAAATAAACATATTTAGTTTTTTGTTTTTCTCCATCATTATCAGATATTTCATTATTCTTATATTCTGATAAATAATCAATATATGTATTATATATTTCTTTCTTTTCACCAGAAAGTTTATTTCCTGATACTTTATCTTTTAATTTAGGTATAAAAATTATAGTGCAGCCTAAAGCAATTAAAATAATACCTATAATAATTAAAGATAATCCTAATCTTTTTTTATTTACTTTTAATTCATCATTTTCCATTTATTCTCCTCCTTATTTAAAATAAATGTTATGTTAAGGCTATCTTGTATTAATATAAAAATATCATTATTTAATTAATTTTTCAAATGCATTTGCATTTAAAATCGTATTAGATATAAATTCTCCTTTATAAAAGTTAGCCCAGTTATTTATCATGCATGGTGCATTTTTAGCTTTTTCTAGTGAATCAATTATTATAAAGTTTAATTTAATATTTTTACTTTTAGCATAATCAGTTAACTCTTTAACTTCATATTCAACATATGGGCATTCATTAGTATAGTAGATTGTAAAATCTTTATCATCTATTTTCATAGATCTAGCTGTATCACTAAACTTAGGTGCTTCTTTATCATCAAATGATAAAACCATAAGTTCATAATCATTTATTGTATCAATAGTTTTAAAACCAAAGTGTTCAAAGAATTTCTTTTCTCCTATAAATGGTTTTTTCTTAGTGGTAACAACCGTGCATATTCCACTTTTCTTTTTAGCTTTTGCATCTTCTATAGCATATTCAAGAAGTTCTTTAGCAATGCCTTTACCTTTAAATGAACCAGCAACCCATAAACAGTAAATATACTCATAGTTTTTACCAATAACTGGTACCCATGCTGTTTCAATTGGTTCATATTCAATAAATATCTTCCCTCTTGCATTTAGTTTTCTAAATACATGACCATCATCAAGTTTAGATTTAATCCACTCTTTTTTCTTATCTACCCCTTCTTGATGTTTAGGATCACCAATCGCGCAGCAGATATGTTCTTCATCAATATTCTCTTTAGTTAAATTAATATATTCATTCATAAATAATACTCCTTATAAAAATTATAACATGAAAAAAAACTGAAAATCTTTGTTTTCAGTTTTATTTTACACTTATATTTTTTCAACATAAGTGACATTACTTTTAGATTTATTTTCTTTAAATGGGCCTATCTTTTTAGTAAAACATATAGCAAAAGCAATAATATCAACTACTAAAAGTGTTATAAAGGCAATTAATATACCTTTACCAATTTTTTTAATAGTTCTTGTTTGTTTTTCAGTAAGTTTTACTTTTGATAAAACTAAATTTTGAATATCATTTTCAATCAAATCATCTACACTTGTATTAAGTGCTTTAGATAATCCCTTTAATTGTTCAGGATTTGGAGATGTTTCATCAAGCTCCCAATTAGAGATAGTTTGTCTTGTAACTCCAACTTTATCTCCTAATTCTTCTTGAGAAAGTCCACATTTCTTTCTCATCTTTAAAATGTTTTGACCTAGTGTCATAATCTTTCCTTCTTTCTGAAAAAGATTATATTAAATATTCATTTAACATATCTAGCGAAGTTCTTTGGAAATCTGTCAAAGACTTTTAACATTTAATATTATTCTTGTGGAATAACCTTAATTAAGTCTTCTCTATCGATTAATACGATGTTTCTATCAAGTGCTTTGTCTTTAACATCTTTATCAATACATTTATTTGTTATGATTAAAGCATATGATGTATGTTCAAATAACTTATCAATTATTGCATCATTTAAACTATCAAGTGTTATATCCATATTTAAGTATGTTTGGATAGCATATCTTCTTCCATCTTTTCTAGCTAATACATCATTATCGTTATCAATACTTTCATCAGATATTCTTGCATCATCAATACTAATAAGTTCATAACCTAGTTTGGGAAGTAAACTCACTACATAATTTCTAAACTCTCTATCATCTATAAAATTATCAATTATAGTTGAATCAGTCATAAATATACACCCTACCTTATAACTTCATTCTAACATATAAGTAAAACTCAACTATATATTTTATTAATATTTAATGTAAAAAAAATGTTTATGATTTTCATAAACATTTTTTATTTTAAATATTCTTTAGCTTCTTTTAATAATTCATCATAAGTATAAATTGGCAAACTGTAATAAGTACCACTTCTAGATATAATTACTTTATTATTCTTTTTATCAAGTTTAATCATACTTTTAATATGACCAACTTTATTATAATTCTCATCTAAAATATATGTATTACTTATATTTCCAAGATAAATTCTTCCATATTTATCTTTACCAAAATAATGTTGTAACTCATCAACATGTTTAATCATGCCTAAAAACTCTTTAGTTTTAACATTATATATTGAAGCAGTTTTATCAGAATAAGTAACAACTAATAACTTTTTATTATCTGCATATATAATCTTTTTAACTAGATTTTTCTTCTTAATATTATATTTTTTCTTTAACTTATCATAGTCTTTTACACTTACACCTTGATCAGATGGATAATCTATTTTAGTATCTAACTCTTTAATTTTTTTGTTAGTATTTTGTGTATAATAAATAACTCTATTTTCATATTTAGGAATAAAGAAATATCCTTCTCCAGCATATGAAACAGCTTCATATTTATTTAAATTAAGTTCAAATAAACCAGTATTTTTAAAGTTTTCTTTATAATTTAAATTTAAGAAATTGGAAGAACCATCAGTTGCAAATGCAATATATAAATCAGCTTGGGAAGATGAATATATTCCAATAATATCACTTGGAGTAGAATATACACCAATAACATCACCATTAGTCATGTTTATAATTCTAGCTTCATTTCCATGAACAATTGCTAAAGAATTAGTTCCTTCTGCAAAACTTCTAATTATTTCTTTTCCAAAGGCATCACTATAAACCTTTGTATAATTAACTTTATCATCTTTATAATTATATGATAAAAGAACCATTGATGATTTCATAGATTCAGTTTTATTAAGTAATAGATAGATGTTACCATCTTTTTCAGTCATACCCATGAAGTATTCACCATCAATGGTAAAACTATTTCTTTCTGTTAAATCATTTGTATTAAATACATGTACAACGGACTTAACGGAATTAGTTATATCATAGTTTTCTTTAGATGATAAAGCGATTAAAGTTGAACCATCAGTAGTAAATCTCAAAACATCAGAATAAGTATGTTTATCTTCAATCTTATAAGTATTTATAAGTTCATAAGTTTCTAAATTATATAAGTATAGATTTGGAGAACATGTAAGAACTAAATATTTTCCATTATTATCTGTTCTTAAAGCTTCAAAACTATAATCTTTTTTCTTAATTTCTTTTAATAATTTACCTTCTTTAATAGATACTATCTTAGCACTACCATTTTTAGAAATATAAACAAATTTATCATTACCTATAAACATAAAATCATCTTCATTAAATGTGAACATGTTTAAATCAGCATATGATTTTATCTTTTTAAAACTCTTAACATCCCATAAAGTAATTTCTTCTGATTCATCAATAGTCAAAGCATATTTATAATCATCAGATACTTTAATAAAATCAACAACTCCTTTAGTTCTTAGTTCATTAGTTGCTTTATATGATACACCAGCATCATATATACCTAAACTTTCAACTAAAGCATATTCAGCATCTGAAGTATATGGCATTTTAACACCCTTAAACTTAGTTAAAGCACTATATGCAGATTTAACAGCACTATATTTACTATCTTTATCTAAGTATGTATTAGATTTAGAAACTAAAGCTTCAGCTTGGTGTAACTTTAATACCTTTTGTTGACTTGATATTTTTAAAAGAGTTACTACAGAGTATAATGCTATTAAGAAAAATGCACATGAAGCAATAATGGCTGTTGTTATTATTCTTTTAATTCTTCTTTGTCTATGTCTTTGTTTTAAATCATCATAATCAAGATTATACATAGGTGCAATTAATCTTAATTTTTCAGATTTAATCTTCTTCAAAACATCTTTTTTATCTATCCCTCTTACATCAGCAGCAAGTGGCTCAAAATATTCTTTAACTTTTTTCTTTTTACCGTTATTGTCTTTTACTTCTTTTTCATCAAACAAAACTTCATCAGGGAATGATTCATCTGGTTCACCTTCAATTAAAACGCAGAATATATTTTCTCTTCCACGAATCTTTTTAAATGTTTCTATTTCTTTTTTACACCATAATGACTCTTTTAGTCTAGGTGAACAAATAACAATTAAGTATTTACTACTATGAAGTGCATCAATAATAGGGTCTTCTAAATTACTAGAAAGTGGAAGTTCATCTTGATCTCTAAACACTCTTTTTATTGTTCTTCCTTGAATATTAAGTTTGGCCTTTATATTTTTTGGAAGTTCATAAGTTTCCAAAACTTTGTGTAAATTTTCTGCAACGAATTTATCTAAATCACAATGTCTATAACTTATAAAAGCATCATATTTATATTCCTTATTCATAACATTTCTCCTTCATAAAGAAAATTTCGAAATTATTATATCACAAAAAATGACTTATGCAGTTCATAAGTCATTTTTTTTATTAACTATTTGATAAATTTATAGTTCCTGATTCAATTGGTAAATTTTCATAGTTGGCATCAGATAAACGAATTGTTCTTTGAGCACCCGGTGCATTAATTACTTCAACGGTTCCTGTTTCACTTGTTAAAGAAGTATTTTGAACACTGTTGTCAAATTCATGATTACCATCAGATGCAGTTTGTTTGTAATATATTAAGGGTGCATTCGATTCATCATATGGAACATTCTCAAATAAAGCGTTACCTTGCGAATCAGTTGTAACTGGTGAACCATATTCATTTCCGGCAGAATCAGTTCTAACAAAAGTAGCTCCTACTACAGGTGTTCCAGTAGAAGTACCATCCTCAGTTACATGTAAAGTTAAAGTACCTTCTGCACTAATCGTAAATACATATTCATTTGTACCTGCTGAAACTGTAATGCTAGATGGATTAATAGACGAATTTTCATAACCTATTACATCTGCACTTACTAAATATTCACCATTTATTAAATCAGATGTTCCTACTCCATTAGTAATTATTACTTGTTTGTCCAAGATTTAAAACCCCTTTCGATATTGGAAGATTATAGTAATAATCTAGTAATCGAAATGTAATGGTTCTACTATTTTGGTTTCTACTTAAACTACAAATATTTAAATATATATTAAATTCACATTTGTCTGTGCATATATATGAACATACTTTTTTTCCACAAAATATGACTACAACTTTATAACGCGTGCACTTCTGCAAACATGAATAATACACACCACACTTTGCATATCCTTTCTCGACTAAACAACCATTTTCATCATATATTAATATTTTGGGTTGTTCTATTGAGTACGGATATATTCCTTTAATATTAATTTTTATTTTAATAAAACCATCACCTTTCACTATATATTACGCATAGAATATAAAAGGGATTATAACGTTTACCTAAAAATAAAAATTATTAATTATTTTTATATTTTTTTCTTTCTCTTATATAGCATTCTCCACATACTGGTTCATATATATAGTCGCTTGTTCCATCTATTAAAACAGAGTCTCCTTCAAATACTGGGATATCATTTAATAATCTCATATTTTGAGTGGCTTTTTTACCACATTTGCAAATAGTTTTTAATTCCTCAATAGTATCAGCTAGAGCAAGCAATCTAGATGATCCTTCAAATGTATTAAGAGAAAAATCATTTCTAAGCCCATAAGCTAATACAGGTACATTATATTCTTTAGAAATAAAGTATAGTTCATCGATTTGTTCCTTTTTTAAAAATTGTGCTTCATCAACTAATATAGCATCTGGAATATTTGTTGGATCAATATAAGACATAATTTTGTCGTCTTTATCAACTAAATAATCAACTTTTCTAGATATACCCAATCTACTAACAACTGTGTCTCCACCTTTTACATCAACTTTAGGTTTAAATAATAATATTTTCAATCCTTTTTCTTCATAATTATGAGCCACCTGTAGTAAAAAAGTTGTCTTACCGGAGTTCATTGCTCCATATCTAAAATAAAGCTTTGCCATAATAAAAAACCTCCCTATCTTTCTTCTAAAAAAATAATATCACATGACATAATTTAATTTCAAAATCATAACATTTAGTTGACAACAAAATTTACTTTTTTTAGAATTTATGTTAATATACTTAAACACATATGAGAGGGATTGGTTTTGATGAATAATAATGATAATAAGATTATTACAAAAGAACAATTTAATATGTACATTGCTGTTTTAGAGCGTTCAATTCAATTAAACGTTCCATACAGTACTATTGATCCCAACAATGACATATATAATCTTAAATACTATATAAAGGATCATATGAATGATGAAAACGTCCTTATATTTTTAAAATGGGTTGCAGAAGAATATTGTAAACTAATACTTAATGAGAATGTAACAAGAATTCTTAATATGCCAGATGAATATAAATATTGTAAAAAAGAAAAATTCTGTGAATACTTTCCATTTAAAAAAAGTAGTTTCTTAGTATCTCAACTTTATAATATTTTTTACGTTGATGAAGAGGACTTTGAATATCGAAGTGCAATTTATAGAACGTTAGAAAAATACTTTAAAAAGTTTTATACATATTACGATGATGAAACATACAAAAAGTTTATAGAATTTATTGATAATTCTAAAAATCTTCCTTTATTTGAATCTGATTATAAAGCAATAAATGTTAATGATGCTTTAAAAATATATTTAAGATGTATCAATTTTGATGTAACTGTTTATAATGAACCCCATTATTTAAATTTCAAAGAAAATTTATTATCAAAAGAAATGCTTAACGAAGATGAAGTAAGAACAAGATATAGAAATAAATTACTAGGAAATATTGGTGAAGCTTATGCATCATCTGTATTAAATAATCTTGGATGTGAAAACATAAATAACACAGCATTAAAAGCTGGTGATGGATTAGGTTATGACATATACTTTAATTCATTTGATGAAAAAACAGATAGTGTTGTTGAAAATCTTGTAGAAGTAAAAACAACAGAAAATGATTTTGATAAAATGGATAGTGACTACTTTACTCTATCAACTAATGAATATAAATTTATGTGTGATCGATTAAAAGAAAAAGATGCTAACTACATAATAATGAGAATATATTCTAACTTAAGAAATACTACCGATTTAAATAAAGCATTTAGATACGGAGTATTATTCCCAGTTGATGAATATACTTTAATTTCTCAACTTGATCCAACAATTAAATATGACATTACATATAATAGTAATGAAAATAAATATCGCTGTGAATTAAAACAAAATACAAGAAAAAGAAAAGATATTACTGAAAAGTAATATCTTTTTTGTTATTAGCCTTATAGCGACGTTAATACATAACGCTTACCTAAATTAGTAATGGCAACTAATAAGGACTTACTGTTAACAAATTCATTATAACTATACTGTTGATTTAAAGTCAACTTTTTTTAATAGGAAATTTAAATATATCTTTTATGTAACCTTTTTTAAAAAGCATTTTAATTTCTTCATTATATTTTCCATTAGTAATTAAATTAGAATAATATAAATTAGAGAAAAAATCAGCAATCTGAATCAAGATATTTGATTCAGATTGACAATATAATACTTGGAAAGTTTTTTGTATTTCTAATGATAAATATAATTCAATATTTAAATACTCCTGAAGAGTACTTCTTGAATTCGTTTTAACATTTCTTTCATCAACATTTAAAAAATTATCATCTTTTTTAATTAACCTATTTTTAGTAAAACTTTCAAGGGAGTTTTTTATAACATAGTTAAAAGCTCGCGCTGTATTGTCATAAAAAAATGAATTAACATTATAGTTTTCACAAAGAATATAGAAAATTTTAAAATAGTTATTTTGACAAAAATAATTTATAAAATGATTCTTCATTTCTTTATTTAATGAACTACCCTTGATCTCTTTGAATTTTCCATTCTTATAAAACATTTTATTATCTTTATCATTTTTTCTGAGTCTTTCTATATTAGCACTTATATATCTTTTAAAAATCCTTTTAAGTTTTTTTGAATCATTAACTAAAACAATGCAAACAACAAAATATTTATGATTTATTTTGTCCAACCGTATTTTTGTCATACTTCCAGATTCATCAATATAAAATTTATTAATATAAACCACCCACTTTATTGCGATATATATTAATAAAAATAAATAAAAATATGGTCGAATAATGTTTATTCAATAAAAAAGATGCAAATAATTGCATCTTATCTATAAAATAAGTTATTGTAAGTTCTAACTCTTGATTTAGAACTATCTAATTCATCTATTGTCGTATATTTAGCAACTGTTGAAATAACATTAGTCTTATAAATAGTATCTAAACCATTATGAGCAAATAATGAGTCATATAATCTCGTTCTTTCTCTTTCAGTAAACTTTCCCCATATTAACTCATCAGTATTTAAAGCTAGTAAGAATTCTACAAGTTCATTATAGTGCTCACGAATAATTTCTTCTTTCAAAGCTAAACCATGAACAAAATAATTAGATAACTCGATATCACTATCTTTATATAATTCATATTGCTTTTCAACTTGTTCAGTAAACAAGTTAACATATGAAACTAAATCTTGGATATTATTTCGGTCACTTTTTGATAAAACAAATTCCATCATATTCATATTATGACCATTTTCTGTTTGAAGATATTGTTTTATTTGACTTATTCTAAGAACTAGAGCATTATTAAATTTAACTTGACCACTAAGTGGATTTGCTAAAAGAAGCTCAGAACCCCAAGTTGTTCTATCAACGCTTTCTAGTTTTACGTCACTATATTCTTTTATATTAAAATTACTCATTTAAACCTCCTGTATAAATATATATGTTATTTAATATTTTTAAGAATATCTTTTGCAGCAACTAAACCTGTTGCAGCCGCAGTAACTATGTTACCAGCTTTACCAGATCCATCACCAACAAAATATATTTCTTCATCTTCCAATTTAAAGTCATTATTAGTTTCTATTTCATTACTAAAGAATTTAATTTCTGGTCCATATAAAAGTGTATCATCATTGTTAATACCTGGTATTATTTTATCTAGCACTTCTAATCCTTCTAGTATATTAGTAATTATTCTGTGTGGTAATACTAAAGCTAAATCACCTGCAACACAATCTTTAAGTGTTGGTTCAATAAATCCTTTATTAAGTCTATGCCATTCACTTCTTCTACCATTTCTCAAATCTTTTAAATTTTGAATGATAGGCTTTCCATCACCTAATACATTAGCTATTTTAGCAATTGATTCACCATATAGTCTTGTGTTAGTAACAGGTTCTGTTAGATTAACTTTAGAAATAAAAGCAAAGTTTGTATTATTACTTTTAACGTCTTTTAAAGCATGTCCATTAACACATATATATCCATAATAATTTTCTTTTGCTACAAATCCTCCAGGATTAGTACAGAATGTTCTTATTTCATCACTATATGTTTTAGTTTTAATAAAGATAGTTGGATCATATATTATGTTAGTAATATCTTCCATAATATCTTTTCTTACCTCTACTCTAACACCAACTTCAATAGATTTAGATGTATATGGAATATTATATTTATCAGCAAGTTCTTGAACCCATTTAGCACCAGTTCTACCAGGAGCTACAATAACATACTTACCAACAAGTTTATCTTTACTTCCTTCTTTAAGTACATCATATGATCCATCTTTATTTTTAATAATATCACTTACGTTAAATCTATCATATAAAGTTACATTATTTTTTTCTAAATAATCTGATATACCTTGAATATATTCAGGTAAATGATCAGAGCCTAAATGTTTTTGTTTAATAATTAAAAGTTTAGCACCAGCTATAGCTACTTTTCTTCTAATTTCTTCGGCTTCATCCATATTACTTGGATATACTTCAGCATCCATTTTAAATTTATTAAATATTTCTTCAGTTTCATCAATAAGCTTATAAGCCTCTGATTCACTCATATATTTAGTTAAATCACTTTTACCTAGTTTAGGTATAAAATTAAGTTTACCATCAGAAAAAGTCCCTGCTCCACCATATCCAGATAAAATATTACATGGATTACAGTTTTTACATGGAACACCAAATTTATTCATAGGACATACTCTATTTTTAACGCATGATCCTCTATCAACAATTGCAACCTTTAAATTTTTATTTTCAGTTATTAATTTGTATGCAGCAAATAAGCCAGCAGGCCCAGCTCCGATTATAATTACATCAAACACAATTCCACCATCCTATATGTTTATTTTATCATAATTTACAAGAATAAAAAAACAAATTAGTAAAAACTAATTTGTTTTTCTTAATCTTTTAAATGTTACAGTACTTCCTAAAAGTGTTACTGTAGATAAAATAATATAGATACCAATATTATCATTAGTAGCTGGGTTGTTAATTCTCTTTTCTTCAGTAGCAGTTTCTGTTGTAGTTGTTTCAGTTTTATTTTCTGCTAAAGTATAAACACTAAAGTGATCCGTTTCAAACTCTACAAAATCACCAGTTACTTTAACTTCATGTTTTTCAATAGTCCCATCTTCTTTTACATAATATACCATTAAATCTTTTCCAGATAATGTAGAAGGTACAGGAAGCTTAACTAGGAACTTTCCATTATCAAGTTTTGTTATATTTTCATTAATAGTTTTAGAAAAAAGCTTTAAGTCATATGTTTCATTTTCTTTAACATCTAAAACTTTAATGATCTTATCATAAGCATCACCAGATGTTAGTTTAGTAGCGCTTATTTTAGTATCTAGTGGAATAGTTTTATTATCACTTGATACTGTTATATTTGTATTCAAATCTTTACTTAAATAAGTTGGTGTAGACATTTTACTTGAATCAGGAATTATAATTATAGGAATAGAACTTGAACCATAAGATAAAGTGTAGTAGTTTTCAACTGTAGATGGATCTATATCAAGTTCACCAAAATCTTCATCCTTCAAGTCTGGTTCTGCAGAATATAAACTGTTAATAGTTCCACCATCACTAACAGTAAATTTACCCGAACCAATATAATTATCAATTCTATCTTGAGCAGCTTTTTTCAGATCAGTTGTACCATCTTCAACATAAATAATATGTTCAACTCTAACACCAAGAGCATTTGTAGCAACATACCTGGTTCCGTTATAACTTAAAACTGCATCGCCTAAATGAGCTTCATATAAAATTCCGGCCATACCCATTCCTGTTGGAGTAACCAAACTTAAATCAATATTTGTATTATCCATTAAAGTTCTAAATTCACCAGAATAATTTATCATTGTATTTCTAATTTCTTCAAAAGAATCAGTTGTATTAATATTAGATAAATAATTAATAATCTCTAAATCTCTAACTAAAAAAGTTTGTCCCATTGTAAATTTAGATGAAAAAGTTTCAAGTGAAGTTTTTACATCACTGTCACCACCAGCGTATTCAATTTTTACGCCAGTAAGAGATTGATTAGTGCCATTTTTATACTCAATATCAATGTCACACTCAGTATAATCTTCAGTACAATTTGATGGATAAGCTAATTCAACATTATCAAGCTCCATTAAATAATTTCCAATAAAATTGTAATATTGTTGATATCCGTTTGGAGCCACAGATGGAACTACTAATTTTCCATCCGTTAATATCTCATTTAAATTAGATATAGCAAAAGCATTTTTGGGTAAAAGAATTATTGTGAATAAAATTACAAGTAAATATTTAACAATTTTCTTCATATACAAGTTCTCCTATCTTATTAACTTAAATATATCACATACATTATTTATAAACAATAAAAAATATAAGAAAAAAAGATTGATTAACATCAATCTAAATCATCACTATAAAAATCATCTTCATCTTCTATTTCTTCTTCAAAATTATGTTCTTCTAATTCATTATTAATCATTTCTTGCTTTTCCCAAGATGATAAATCATTATTCATATTTCTACCTGATGAAAGTCCACCAAATAACCCAGATAAAAAGGCATGCCTTCTTATTTTCTTAAGTTTCTTTTTAAACTCTATTTCTTCTTGTTCTTTATCTTTTTTAGATTTAATTTTAATACTAATAGCATTATCAATTATAGAAGTATCAGCATTTTGTCTGATTAATCTTTCTCTTATAGTATATAAATCATTTAGTGAGTATGCACTTGCATACTTTCTTGAAAAAGCATCTGCCATTTCATCAACATAATCTTTTGCCATAAACCATACTCCTATCTAAATATATTATAACAAAAAATAAGACTTGTTTAAGTCTTATTTTTGCTATATTTTTCAATTAGTTTTGCAAACTCTTCATTATGATATGGTAGAAGTTCATCATTAATATAGCCATATAAATAATGAGTTTTCTTATTATTAGTTTTTATAATTAAAGATCTTCTTTTCTTATCAAGTAATGCAAATTTCTTTACTTCTATACTTTTTATATCATCACTTTTAATAAAAGTATAAGAGTCTTTATCAACAACTAATTTTTCCATAAATATTCTTAATGAAAATTTAGGTTGATTTAAGTAGAAATAACCTATTCCTTCATCAGATATATTTAAAAGTAATCCAGTATATGGATATTCCATTCCAGAAACCATACCAGAATATTTTCTTAAATCTTTTAAAAGTGCCACATATATACTATTACTACTAGGGCATCCTTTTTCATCAAATAATTTTTTTACCTTTTCTAATGTATTAAATTCTTCCATTTGTCTCATCCTTTCACAATAAGCATTATAACAAATTTATATTTTATTTACTACTATCAATATTCCATTTTGGAGGATACATATAATCTATTTTATTTGGTTTAGCTATATACTTTTTCTTAATCTTAGATCGATTAGATTTTAAAGATGGTTTATATACTCTTAAGTATTTATCTAATTCACAAAATAAGTTTTGTATATCAATAAGTTGCAGTTTTCTATTTCCTAATTTTTTAAAATCAAGATGTAATCTTTTAAACTCATCTTCTTGATTTAAGTACATATACTTAATTATATCTTCATCTTTTAATTTACCTTTAGATATAAAGCATTTTTTTATTCCTCTTTTTGATCCTGGACCTGCGACAGTAAACTCATCTTCTTTCCAATTAACAACATCACTATAATTTATATCAGTTACTAATTGATATGCCATAAAATTCCCAATCAAAGGATAACTTTTTAATATATTAAATCCTTCCTCCATAGATTTAGCATTAATTATTTTTTTATATACTTTATCTAGATTAAACATCTTATCAAGAAGAGCTAAATGATTATCATGCTTTTTATTATAACCGAATGCTTTAGTAGCACAGCTTATATATGCATCATTATATATACTAATACTGTTATCTATAAGATTATTTAAAACTTTAGAATATTTTTTTTCATTAAAATTATCTAATGTAATATCTCCAAATGAATTGATTAAATATTCCCAAGTAGATTCTTTATTAAATATCTTAAACAAGACTATTCTAAATATCATATCTTTATTTGTATAAGTTTTACCATTATATATAACATTTTTTAATAGATACTGACTTACCCTATCATTAACTCTATAACTATTACAAAACTTATACTCTCTAAGTATTTCATCGTTTGTCCAAGGGTGTTTATTACCATTTTTCTTTTTCATAAATATATTTTGTCTTTCACAAGCAAAATACCAGTATAAGTCATATATTTCATCTCTTTTAATCATTCTATATCACCTTCTTTTTTTTAAAATTTTATTAAGAAATATAATTATTTTCAATAAAGAAATAATAACTACGTAAAGTAGTTATTATCTATTTTTACTTTTCTTATGAAATAAATTATATCGTTTCTTTTCGTAAGCGGAAGTTACTTTATTTTCCTTTTGATTTATATAATTTACTTTATTTTTTTCATCTATTTCTTCATAATGTTTTGTAATAAAATCAGACATAGCCTTTTCAATTAGATTGCTTGCTACTTCTTCTGGTATTCCAAGAACATCTAAATCAAGAATAAGTTTACGGATTTGAGCACTAATATAAATTTTATAATCTTCTAAATCTCTATCAGTATCATAAGAATTCAAATAATATTTATTTAAAAAGAATCTAAAAGTATGTCTCCATTTATCATTTGGATAAATTTTGTCACCATATGGAATATCATAACATATGGTAAAATCACTTTTTACAGAATAAATTGCATCACGAAGTAACTTTGTAAAAGTAATTATTTCTTCTTGAGTAATACCATACTCAAGTGATTCTCCAACATTTAAATTACCAACAGTAAGTGCTAATAATTGTTCTTTTGTAATATATAAATTCATATAACCACCTTCTAGAAAACAAAAATAACCCTATCAGGGGTTATTTTCTTATAATATTATTTCCTTCATCTCTTGTATAAAGAGCATGGAATACAGTTAATTCATGTAATGATAATAATTGTGTATCATTAAGTAATCCTTTTTCCATAAGTTTATCATATTTTTTACTAAATATTTTTATGAAGTTGATTTTATTAATATCAACTAAATAAGATAGTAAGTTGTCATCAGTTGTTAATAAATCTTTAACTGGTTTATCTTCATATGAAACTTCAGAATGAATAGTTCTACCTTCTTTTAATCTGTAGAATAAAGTTTCATTATCGTTTTTATCAATAGGTTTATGAACTAATTCAATTAATTGATTAAATCTATCAGAAAATTCTTCATCTACAATTTCAAATTTTCCACTTTCTAAAAGATTTTCAACAACCAAATCATATAAAGTGTTGTCAACTCTATCAAATCTCATACTTATTAAACATGATATGATATTTTCCTTTGTTATTTTGATTTTATTTTGTTCACTCATATTTTTTTACACCCCCTAGAGTGGTTGCCTATTAATATAGCACTTGATTTTAAAAATATCAAGAATTATTTTTTATACTTTCATATATGCTAACAAATTCATCAAATGTATTTGCTACTTTTAAATAATTATATATTGAATCAGAATTAAACTTTCTTTCAACTAAATCATCAATTAAATCAAGCATTTTATCAAAATGATGATTAATATTATATATAATTATTTCCTTATATGCATCATTACTTCTAGCTTCTTCTATATAAGCAAAAAATTCAGATACAGTACCTGTACCACCTGGTAAGCATACTATAAAATCAGCATCATTAAATATATTTTTCTTTAAATCAAAAGTATCTTTATAAATACTATGATCAGCATTTGGTAAATCTTTTAATTCATCAACATATTTTTCATTTGTATAGCCATACATCTTACGGTTATATTTATCAAATTCTTGATAACATATGCCCATTATAGAATTACATCCAGATCCCCAGTTTAAATCACATCCATCTTTAGCTAAATATTCACAAAGTTCTCTAGATAGATTTTTATATTCTTCAGCGATATTATCATTGGATGAAGAAGATATTGTTACTCTCATAATTTACCTCCATTTGTAACATGATTAATGTATTCATCAACTGTTAATTTTTTTTCAAATTTATTAAACTCATACATTTTTATTAAGTTTTTATCATCTATTGTTGCACAGTTCATTTCTATAGCTCGATTTAAGAAAGCATTTTTTATATATTTGATAGCACCTTCGATACTATCAAATTCATATATTCCCTCATATTCACCAAATGCATGTTCAAACCAATACCATTTGTCATTTTTTTTAAAAATAAGAAATGAATGAGTTGGGAAATTATTTTCATAGTCAACTTCAAAGTAAATAAATATAGTTTTAAATTCATAGTTGTGTTTTTCAAACCATAATCTTTCAAGTTCTACTTGATCCCAACATGTGCCAACATTTGTTTTAATAATTTCTTCTCCAGTTTGAACTCTGCATTCATTGTACCAATCTAACCATTCTTCAGATTCAGTATCTGTATAGATTTTTTTATTATTACCTATAAACCCATAAACTACATTTTCATTCATATAATTTAATAGTTCTCTAGGATTATTAATATCATTAAACTTCATATAACACCATATTAAAATTTATATTCTACAGGTGCTTCTGTAAAGGAATATATTGTAGCAGTAGCATCAGTAAAATATAATACTTCAGTATTATCATCTTCAGCTTTGTACATACTCTTAAGTTCAGGATTATTATCAAGCATAGCAGTCTTTGCTTCTATTCTGTCATCTCTTACAAGTTTTCCCTCAAGTCTAATCCATTTACCATTATTCATACCGCTTATTTCAACGTTAGGATTAAGTTCAATTTGTTTAGAAACATTTTTAACTTTTCCTGTTTGAAGATATAATTTATCTTCAAATATATTAATAGCACCAAATGGTCTTACTCTTGGTTTATCACCATCTATTGTAGCTATATAAAATACTCCACACTCTTTTAAAAATTCATAAGTATCTTTCATAATACTCCTCCTATATATATAAATATAATATCACATTATATTTAACATTTATAAATATAAAAAAAGAATTAACTTATTTTTATGTTAATTCTTTTTATCATTAATACTTTTAAATGGATGAAATATTTTAAACTTAACTCTTGTTTTAAATATATCCATGAATGTTTCATATATTTCTTCTGCTCTTTTTTCAGAAACATCTAAATGTTCAATAAATCCATTAATCATTTTAGCTTTATTCTTTTTACCAAAAAGAGATGTTTCTTCAACAATATCATTAATGATAATACATTCTTCTTCAGATATATTTAATCTTTCTTTTAAATCAACTAGTAATGCTCTTTTATTATTTTTCATTATACATTACACCTTTTGAATCTAGTTGTATTTCATATCCATATTTAAATATATAAGCAAGCACTAATAATATTAAACTAAATAGATATGCGAATAGATTTACTTCAACACCTAAATCAAGTTTAAATATTACTTCTGCTATACCACCAGTTATATCTGGAATAAGTACAAATAAGAATGAATATAGAGCAAGTTTTCTAATGCATGTAACATTATCCATACTAAATGGTGTATTATTATCATGAATGTTTCTAAATAATTTAGCTAAGTAACTAAATAATTTATAACTTATAAAGCATACCGCAGTAATAGTTAAAAATGCCATTTCTACTAATACTAATTTTTTTGTTGTGCTCATATCAATAACTTCTTTGATTTCATCTGCAGTTTCAATATCGTGTTTAGATACAACATCTCCATCAATAACTAGTTTTGAATTTGTTAATTCAATGTTTGCTTTCTTATCAAATACTTTAATAGTATTATTATTTAAATCTATATTAGTATTTGGAACTACTATAGCTCCTCCAATTACAAATAATAATGAAAATACTATACCTATAACACTAAAAGCTTTAGCAATTTTACTTACTATATATAATGCCTTAGTAAATCCTTTCATTTTCTTTTGTTCATTTTCTTTAAACTTTACAACACTCATCTTAATTTCTTCATCTAATGAATTAAATTCTGGCATGGATTCATGAACTAAATTATTAATCTTACATTTAAATATGTCACATAAGCACATTATATTAAACATAGATGGATAATTTTCCCCTGTTTCCCATTTAGAAACGCTTTGTCTAGACACACCTAGTCTTTCTGCTAAGTCCTCCTGTGAAATATTTTTAGATTTTCTAATTTGTTTTAAATTATCTCCAAACTTCATTAGATTTTCTCTCCTTTCATGCCTAAAGTATATAAAAATAAACAAAAGTGAACTACCAACTTTTAAGTGCGAGTCTTATAGCACTTAATTGTTTACATCTGTTCTTCTTTTTCTAACTCTCTTAGCTTCTTCTTTTTTCTTAATTTTATTATTCTCAATAATAGGTAATAATGGATTAAAATCCATTCTGCCCATTATTTCATTTTGAACTGCAACATTTTCTTTGCATAGTTTTTTAAGTACTCCTGCAAAGTATTTTGTAATAATTTCTGATTCAAGTAGTGCATAAATAAAATAATTAGCATCTACATATTCGTAATAAATAATATATTTAAACTCTTCAATATATTTATTTAAATCAATCATATCATCTGTTATATAATCAACAGATTTTTGTTTAAGTGTTTCTTCATCCGTTGTAAAAAATGAATTAACATATCCCTTTAATGCACTATGCATTTCTTTTTTTCCATTTTCAGCATCCCACTCTAAGATTATAGTATCAGAATCTCCACATTCATCACACATTTCTGTAATAAATTCTGGATCATTCATAGATGTATAATAACCTCCTAAATGAGATTCAACTAAATATTCTGTCATAAAAACCTCCATATAATATATATTCATTATACCAAATAATTAAAAAAGTGTAATAATGAAAAACATTATTACACTTTATATATATTATTATTAAATTCTCTTATTTATCTTTTGGATAGTTTCTTCTTCATTCATATTGAATAAGTAACTATCACATTTTTCTTTTAATTCAGTTAAATATTTAGTTAATTCTTCTTTATTATGTTCCTTATTATATTTTTCTAATTCATCTTCTAAATAATATTTAGTAATAAAAGATTCAGAGTTTGCATCAACAACTAAACCAGTATCTTTTGGAGACATATAATATGGATATCCATCAAAATCATGTCCATGTTCAATATATTTAAATCTTAAACCAGTTAATATTTCTTTGTAACTGAATTTTCCTTTTTTAAATATATATTCTCCATAATCATCTTTTGGAGATTTATATATAGAATGTCTTAATTCTTTTTTTAGATGTGGATCAAAATCTTCTCTTATTCCAAGTAATCTAGCATATACTAAACCTGAGTTATTTGTAATACATGGTATTACACTATCACATTTTTCTTGTATTTCATCAAAATATTTTTCAAGTTTAGTTTTATCGATTTTTGCACAATATTTTCTAAGAATTTTCTCTTCTTTACCACTACTAATAAGTGTTGCTGAATTACCATCAACCATTAATCCTCTATTAAATGGTGCAGTGTAAGAATCTGAATCACTACTTACTGATTTAAAAAATCTTCCAGTAGCAACCTCTTTATAACCACCTAAAGTTTTTGTAAATATATATTCTCCATAATCATCTTTATCAGCTTCATATATCGCTTCACAAAGAAGTCCCATATGACGATTATAATAAAAATTATCTTTAACACCAACTAAATTAGCTACATAATATTTTGTCATAAAAATTCCCCCTAAAACAAATTTTTATGGCTATATATGCTAGCATATAGGTATTTCAAATTCAATATAGATGTGCCGACTAATAAAAACTACAAAATACACACAAAAAGACCGGCAAACGCCGGTCATTCAGGGGGTTTTGGTTTGACCTAACTACAAAAGTCGTAATTGGGTCTAGCATGATAGTATCATGCTATATTAAGTTTATAATTTTTTATATTATTTGTCAATTTAATTAAGTCATTTTAGAAGTATTTTTTTTAATTAATTTAAATTTTTAATTTTATTAAAAAAATATCAAAAATGTATTGACAAATCACTACTTTTCGATTAGGATAGGTATCACCAATTCACTTAAAGGCGAATTGGTACTAGTATCACACTAGTCAACCCCTTTTTATTCTTTGGAGCTGTCTCAGGGGGCAGCTCCTTTTTTGTGCACATATAAAATAAACTTCTAAGCATTTTGCCTAGAAGTTATTTCTTTATAATAATTAAATCTTTTTTCTATTTCCTCTTTCTGAAGATTTAGTAATTTTTCTGCAAGCTTCTTGTCTTTAATTTTTAAAGCATTAAATCTTGTTTCATTACTCCATAATTCTTCCAATTTATCATATTTAGGTTCCTTTGAATCTAAATATAGTTTTTCTTCATCAGGATTATATCTCATTAATAATGTATAACCAGATTCAACAACTAATTTTTCTTCTTTATTAGAAGAACCAGACTTTATACCATGTTCAATACATGGTGAATAAGCAATAATAATGGCAGGTCCATTATGTTTTTCTGCTTCTTTAAAAGCCTTTATAGCTTGAATAGGATTCGCGCCCAAACTAATAGATGCAACATAACAATTGGGATAACTCATAGCTATTCTAAATAAATCTTTTTTATAATTATTTTTACCAAAATTAGCAAATTCAGCAACTTGTCCTAATTGACTAGACTTACTCATTTGTCCACCAGTATTTGAATATACCTCAGTATCAAGAACTAAGATTTTAGAATTAAGATTTTGAGAAAGGACATGATCAATTCCACCAAATCCTATATCATATGCCCATCCATCTCCACCTAAAGTCCAAACAGATCTTGTAGGAACATAATCAATAAGATTTTCTATCTCTTCAGGTAAGTCTTCTTTTAATAATTCTTCTTTAATTTTGATAGTTTCTTCAAAACTATCAAAATTATCTCTAAAATTATCATACATCTTTTTAAGTTTAGCAGATGATTTAGAATAATACTTATCCATAGCTTCACATAAGTGTTTTCTTTTTTCATTATAAGATATTAAAATACCCAAACCAAATTCAGCATTATCTTCAAATAAACTACTTGCCCATGGAATAGAATATGGAGTTCTTGGCGCACTACCACCATAGATACTTGAACATCCTGTTGCATTAGCAATAACCAATTTTTCACCAAATAATTGAGTTAATAGCTTGATGTATGGTGTTTCTCCACATCCAGCACATGCTCCAGGATTCATTAAGCAAGATTTTTTTAACTGTGATCCAACAATATCATCTGTTGGAGAATCAGGATTAATTTGACTATAAAATTCTTCTTCATCACATTTACTTGCTTCTTTATATGGAACAAGTTTTAAAGGTTTATCTTCTTTAATAACTGGACATGCTTTAATGCATTCCATACATCCTGTACATATATCTTTATTAATTGATATTTTAAATTTATATTCAGTATTCTTTCTAAAAGGAATACCTTCTTCTTTATTAAGGATTACTCTAATAGCTCCATGAGGACAAACTAAACTACAATTAGCACATCCAATACATGCATCCTTATTCCAAACTGGAACCATTTCACTAGATACCTTTTTATCTTTAATTGCCATATTATTAGGCATCATACCATTTTTAAATTCTAGGCAATCACTAACCTTTAATGTATCACCTAATCTCTTGTTAATAAGTTCATATACATCTAAATCTTCATTAGGTAATTCATCACCTATTTGATGTGCTGAATATACATTAATATTATACAAAGCTTCTTCTAAAGCTTTTATATTATTATTAATTACTTCTTCACCTTTAGTTTTAAATACTTCCCTAATAGAATCAGAAACTATTTTAGTAGAATCATTAACACCTAGTACACGAAGTATTATAACTTCCATTATTTTATTTATTTTACCATGCAAGTTATTTTCAAAAGCAAGTTTATTAGCATCAACTAAATATACCATTAGGTTTTTAGTAAATATATCTGTTTTTACTTCTCCCTTAATATATTTATCAAACTCTTTTTCATCAAGTGAAGTATTAACTAATAATACTCCTCTATCTTTAATTCCTTTTAAACAATCATATTTATTTAAGTATTCTAATTTTGTTACTACAACAAAATTAGGATTCTTAACATAATATGGTGCATTAATTCTATCTTTACCAATTCTTAAGTGACTTATTGTAACTCCGCCACTTTTTCTTGAGTCATATTCAAAATATCCTTGAACATTTTTCTTTAATTTATCAAACAGTATATTAAGCATTTCTTTAGAAGCACTTACCATTCCATCTGATCCATAACCATATATTTTTACTTCATCAGCATCTAAATCTACATTATATGTTTCCTTTGGAAGAGATAATTTAGTTACATCATCATTAATTCCAATGGTAAAATTATTTTTAATATGTCCCATTAACATTGTAAAGACACTTTTTATAGATGCAGGATCAACATCTTTACTTGAAAGACCATATCTACCACCAACAATAGTATATTTTTCTCCATTTAAAGCAGCTAAAACATCTAAATAAAGTGGTTCTCCAATACTTCCTGCTTCTTTGGTTCTATCTAAAACAGCAATTCTTTTAACTGTTTTAGGAAGAACTTTCTTTAAATATTCTTTACTAAATGGTCTATATAAATGTATTACTACTACACCAACGTCATAACCATTTTTATTTAAGTTATCAACAACCAATTTTATAGTATCGGTTGCAGAACCCATAGCAATAATAACATCACTTGCTGTTTTACTTCCGTAATACTCAAATGGATGATAATTAGTTCCTAATATATCATTTATTTTTTTCATGTTATTATCAACAATATCAACCATTTTATTATATGAATTATTTCTAGCTTCAGTTGTTTGAAAATATATATCTTCATTTTGAGCAAGACCACTTTGAATATTATTACCAATGTTAATAACTCTATCTTTATATTGTTTTATTAAGTTCTTATCAAATATTTTATCAAGTTCATCATGGGATATAATATTACCAACGTTTATTTCATGACTTGTTCTAAATCCATCAAAGAAATGTAAAAATGGTAGGCTTCCCTCAATAGCACTTAAATGAGCAACAGCAGCCATGTTTCCTGCTTCTTCAACATTACTTGATGCTAGCATACAAAATCCTGTTTGTCTTGTTGCATATATATCTTGATGATCTCCAAATATAGATAGTGAATGTGTAGATAAACTTCTTGCGGCAACGTGTATTACTCCAGGAAGCATCTCACCAGCAATTTTATACATATTTGGAATCATTAATAATAAGCCTTGTGAAGATGTAAATGTAGATGCAAAAGAACCACTAATTAATGCTCCATGTAAAGTTCCTGCAGCACCTGCTTCTGATTGCATTTCAATAACTTTAGTATTTCCACCAAAAATATTTTTTTCTTTTTTATCAGAAAGTTTTCCTACTTCAGCAGCCATAGGGCTTGATGGAGTAATTGGATATATTGCACATACTTCACTAAAATATTTAGCTATTCCTGCGCAAGCTTTATTACCATCTGTTAGCTTTATCATAAGTCTCACCTAATTTTAATTATAACAAAAAACATCTATAAATTATAGATGTTTATTTTATTATAAATATATTAATTATTTCTTCTTATTATCCTTTTTCTTATGTTCAAATAAAATATCAGTTTTTAAAACAATAAATAAAAGCATTAACATAAGAAGTACATATATAACCATTGCAAATCTATCATCACCAAGAGCATAGAAAATAGATACTGCAGCAAATGATAAATTAATTAAATAAATAATAATTACAGATACTTTAGGAGAAAATTTCATCTTTAAAAGTTGATGATGAAAATGTTCTCTATCAGGTTCTGCTATTCCTTGACCTTTAAGAAGTCTTCTAAATATTGATATAGCAGTATCAAATATAGGAAGAGCTAAAATAACAAATGGAATTATTAATGATGTAAATGTTGTTACTTTAAAACCAAGTAAACAGATTACAGATATCATAAATCCTAAGAAATTACTTCCGCAGTCTCCCATAAATGTAGATGCTGGAGGAAAGTTATACACTAAGAATCCTAGAGTTGCTCCTAGCATAATAATTGATAATATAATATCAAGTCCACCAACTCTATTTAATATAAATGCAACAATAGCAATCGTTAAAAAATAAATAGAACTTATTCCTGATGCCATACCATCAAGACCATCCATTAAATTAATTGCATTTATTAAAGATACAATAATTAAAACTGATACTATATAATTTAGTGGTTCAGGTACAACAAAGTATAAACCAAACATTGATACTTCAGTTAAAAAGATCTTTCCATAAAAAACCACTATACAAGCAGATAATATATGAACTAAAAATTTATATTTTGCTCTTAAAGGATTTATATCATCTATCATACCCATAATCAATATGATAAAACCACCAATTAATATAGATAACATTTGTGTTGTTAAACTACCATAAAATATATAACCTATTAAAAAAGAAGCATATATGGCAAGACCACCAAGTCTTGGCATAACTCTCTTATGTATTTTTCTTTGATTAGGATAATCAAGAGCTCCTATGTGTATTGCTATCCTTTTAGATAAAGGAACTAATACTAAAGAAGATAAAAAAGTTATTAATAATATGTATAGTACATTATGTCCATTAACTTCAAACATATAATCAATCTCCTAGTTAAATATATTATACCCCATATTGAGTATTTTTTAAAATAAAAAGTATGCTTATGTAAAGTAATAAATAAAAAAAGAAATCTTATTCAGATTTCTTTTTTTTATTTTTCTTTTTTGGCTCATCAATGATATCTGTATTTTCTAAATTAATTTCTTCCGTCTTAATATCTTTTCTATCAATTGATTCATCTTTTGCTTCTTCTATAGCAACTTTTTTTACCTTTTCAATCTTATCTTCTTTAAGCCTATTAAGAATTTTTTTATTCTTACGTCTAGATATAAGAATTATCAAAAATTCAAGGAACATAACACCACCACATATTGCAAATATCATAAGTGATGTTTTGTTGTTTTCTTTTACCATATCAAATGATTCTTTATTAAATAATTGAATAGTATTATTTTTTAAATCTATTTGATATAAGTCTTTCTTTCCAGTTGTAACATCTACTCCATATACTAAAGCAAACTTAGAATTTTTACTATATTTATATACAGCTATCTTTTCACCATTAATTGTTTCAGAATATATTTTATATTCTTTAGGTAGAAGAGATACTTTCATCTTTTCTATATTAATAGTTACACCTTTAAATGAAAATTCATAATATTTTTCATATTTACCATCTTTATAAACAAATAAAGATATATTACCTTCTTCATCTTTTAAACCAACTAATGTTTTACCCAGTTTTTCATTATAAAAAGCAGGTACAGTTTCTTCACCAATAGTTACAGTAGATTCTTCAAAAGTCTCAGGTTTTGTTAAATCTTGTGCTTTTCTGACAACAGTATATGTTTTACCATTAATTTTTACCTCTATAGGAGCAAACTCTTTAACAATTACATTTAAATTATATGTTCTTTGTGATCCATTTTCTGCTGTAACAATAATTTCGAATTTATTATCTCCTTCTTGTACAGCTTGTTCACCAGTTCCAGATACGCTAGCTTTTCCATCAGCTTTTTCAGCATTAATAACAACCTTTTCAGTTCCAGCTTCTAAAGTAACAGTATATTCAAGTGTATCTTTATTAAATTCAGGAGATAAAATTCCACCTTCAACTCCTAATGAACTTAAATAATTATTAGAAGATTTAGGGACAGGTGCTATAACTGTAACAGTTTTAGAGCCACTTAAATTCGTAGTTGTTCCATCTTCACTTGATGCATCACCTGAATAATTAATTTTTATAATACCTGTTGAATTAGCCTTACATGTAACTGTAAAACTTTTTGTTGCATTTTTTCCACTAGATGTTGCATCTGCCTCATTAAGAGAACAACCATTAGTATTTCCAGTACCATTAATATGAACATTCCATGCAGCTGCATTTTTTATGGTTACAGTTGCATTAACACTTTGTCCATTTTCTATAGTTCCTCTATTTACAGAAATACTATGAGTTGGCGCAGCATTTGCTTTAAGCATTCCCATTGACAATGCAAGTGCACCTACAACAAAATATTTACTTTTTTTCATATTCATCAACCCTTTTTATATATATTATTGAATAGGATTAGTACCTATTAAATGTTGTCTAACACGAAGTAAATCCGCTGAATTAACAGTTCCATCATTATTTATATCTGCTGCTTTAAGAGATTCCCCAGATAAAACATTTGTACCAATTAAGTGTTGTCTCATTTTAAGTAAATCTGCAGAGTTTATTACTCCATCTCCACTTAAGTCACCCTTTTTAACGCTAGTACTTACAGGTGTTGCTTGAGGTGATGGTGTATTTTGATTTACTTGAGAACTTGTATTTCCTTGATTTTCATCAGTTGTTTGAACAGGAACTGATGAATCATATCCACGAGCTCCCCATACTAAACCAGCTAGTACTGGAGATGCTTCAGATGCATAAGCACCAATATTATAGAAGTTATAAACTCCTTTATATGTTTTTCCATTATAAGTAAATTCTGCCCCAGAAGATGCTTGAGAACCATTAGTTCCAAGTTCTTGTTTAGAAAGTGATGCTAAATATACTGGATTAACATTATTTACTCTACCTGCTTCTACAAATATAGATGCATAAGTTTGATTATCTAAAGCAGATACTCCGCTCATAAATGTACCATTAAGAACAGCTTGAACGGTTGCTTCAGTATATAGTTCATTATAATAAAGTTTCTCAAACTGTAATATTCTTTCTTGATTAAATATAAAGTTTCTTGGATCTAAGAAATATGCTGCAGTTTCCCTATTAACAGTATACCAACCTTTTTCAGTTGAATAGTTAGTACCATTTCTATATGCTGTATTAGATCCATCTATTACACATATTCCATACTCATTTTCAATTACATCTGCAAAATTAAGATTTGTTTTAACACCTTCAAACACCCAATTTGGATAAGTTTTGTGAATATATCTTAATCTTCTCTTATAGCTTTCTGGAAAACCTTGAGCATTTAATTGATCTTCAAATGCTTGATCTTCTACTACATCTATTCCTGTATTATCAAATTGACTTCCAGGAAGAGCATAACTATCAGCCATATTTTCATATATAGGAATAGTAAATACTAAAGCACTATTTATAATACCTGCTTTATTATATGCATTGTAACTTGTTTTAGCTTCACTCCAAGGAGCTCTTACATTACCCATATATTGATGAGTATATAAACTATTACCTACTACATTAAACTTTTTAAAATATGATGTATACTGCTTATTATGAATATATGATTGACCAATAAATTTAGCACCACCCACTATAGCTTTTTTAGGTGTAGTCCATGGTCTACCATAAACATCATAACCTGGAATAAATACATATGATGAACAAACATAACCTGTTTTACCATCATAATTAATGTTATACCATCCAGCAGAACATCCTGAACCACTTTGTTTATCAAGAGATATAACTTCTACAGTAGTTTCTTTTTTTAATTTACCTATTACCTGACTATTAGATGTTGATGGTTTATTACGGTAGTTTACATCATCACCAGTCATAGTTCCAAGGTATGAGGCATGAGCAATTATACTGCATGATAAAAATGATATTGCAGCTGTAGAAAATATCTTTAAACAATTTTTCATAAATGCATGCGCCTCCTTACCTATTTGTATTAATTATACCTTTTTTTCAAGTAAAGTTCATTATATTGAAAAGAATAGTATATAAAGTAAATGTCAACATACACTTAAAAATAATTATTGTTTGTATTCTTTATTATAATAAGATATAATTTATTAAGTAAGAAAGGATAAAAGAGGATGAAGGTACTACTTAAAAAACTTAAAAGAACCAATAAAATTGAATTAGTGATGTACCTTACATCAGTACTTTATTACCTGGTATCTTATATATTATTTACAATATGTATTTTAAAACTTAAAAAGATAGAAACTTTTATTAGAATTATACTTTTAGTATTCTTTGGAATATTCTTTATATATTATTTAATCGCAAACCTCATGAACTTAATTATTAAAAAGCATCACAAACTAATGATTCTCATGTTATTTGCAGTTATATTTTCTTTAATATTTACAATATCAACATATTTCATAAATGAAATATATGATAGTTTAGGAAAATTTGGTGAAAGAGATAAAATTATTTACACAACAAATCTTATAACATTATCTGATACAGAGTTTACCAAAGATTCTTCAATAGGAATTATCCAAAATAAGGAAGATCCAGAAGGATATGTTCTACCACATGAATTAATAAAGAAAAAGAAAATTCAAAATGATTTAACAACATATAATGATTATTATTCAATGATGAATGCATTATATGAACATAAAATTGATGCAATATTTGTATCTGGAAATTATTTAACTATTTTCCAAAATGAAGAAGCTTATCAAAATATAGAAACTGAAACTAAAGTAGTATATAAATTAAGTAAAGAAATGAAAAACAAAGACCTTGAGTTAAAATCAGAAAAAAGTTTAACTGAACCATTTACAATGCTTATTATGGGAGTTGACTCAGAAAAAGATGGTCTTAACGATAATGCGGCATTTAATGGTGATACTTTAATGATTATTACATTTAATCCTAAAACATTAAATGCTACAATGTTTAGTATTCCAAGAGATACTTATGTTCCTATTAAATGTAGAGGAAATGCAGAAAATAAAATTAATTCATCTGCAGCGTATGGAACTAAATGTGTAATAGATACAATTGAACAATTAATAGATATTAAAATAGACTACTATGTTAAAATCAATTTCAACGGAGTAGTTAAATTAGTTGATTCCGTTGGTGGTATTGATGTTAACGTCGGTAAAAAATTCTGTGAACAAGACAGTAATAGACGTTTTGGTAAATACGAAATTTGTTTGGAAGCTGGTTACCAACATTTAAATGGTGAACAAGCACTAGCATTTGCTCGTCACAGACATACTCTTTTAAGAGGAGATATTGATAGAACTAAAAATCAACAAATTGTTGTTGAAGCAATAGCAAAAAAATTAATTAAAAAAATATCATTTACTGAATTTAAAGATACGCTTAATTCAATAAGTGATAACATAGCAACTAATATTGAAACAGATCAAATATTATCATTCTATGATACTATTAAACAAATGCTTTTAAATTCACTTAACGGTGAAGATATTATTACAATAGAAAAAACATATATGGAATATTATGATCTTCCAATATATACAAGTTATGGATATATATCAGCAATTGGTTATTATCCATCATCACTTGAAGCTATTAAAAATGCTATGAAAATGAACTTAGGTATTAAGAAAACTACAATGAATAAATCTTTTAGTTATGATATAAATCAAGAATATGAACCTAAGATCATTGGTAAAGGACTTACCAGTGGAACAACTATTGAAACACTACCAGATTTTAGAGGTAAAGCTGTAAGTGAAGTTGTTAACTTCGCATCAGATAAAAATATTACTGTTAATTATGAATATGTTGATCCAACTAGTCAAAGATATAACAAGAGTTATGATTCTGGTTATGTTTCACAACAAAGTGTCCAAAGTCAAACAAGATTATCAAGTGTTAATAATTTAACAGTTTATGTTAACAAATAAAAAACAAGTTATTATTTAACTTGTTTTTTATTTGTCTTCTTTATTTACTACCTGTTGTTTTCCTTGTTGTTGTAGATTTCTTATTTTGAGTTCTTGTAGTTGTTTTCTTCTTTGGTGTTGATTCCTTTTTCTTAGTTGTAGTTTTCTTAGCAGCAGTTGTTTTTGGTTTAGTATTCTTTTTACTTGTTACATTCTTTTTAGTAGTACTAGTTTTTCTTGAAGTAGTAGATTTTTTAGTTGTAACCTTTTTAGATGTAGTTTTATTTGTATTTGACGTTTTCTTCTTCTTATCATCAAAATATTTATCTAATTTAAAGAACTTAATAATTGCTTCCAAAATTTCCTTAAAATCAAATTTTGGAGTGTCTTTAACAGAGCCATCCTTTTTTACTGCCATATTCTCACTGTATCCTATTCTCTTAATCATCTTATTTTGTTTCTTTTCCATCTTCTTAGCAAATTTATCAGCTTTCTTCTGTTCCTTTAATTTACGCTTAGATTCTTTAGCTTCTTCTTTTGCTTTAACTATATCTTGTTTTTCATAATATTCTTTTATAGTAACTTTATTTTCATTTGAAGATGGTTGATTAGTTTCAAGTAAATATTTAAAGAATCCTTTAATACCATGATATTTTAATATTAATAATATAAAGATCAATGTGAAAACAATTAAATAAAATGATATAAGTACGATAAATATTATATCAATTAAGTCAAATTTACCCATTATTTTCACCTCGAGTTATATTATAATCAAAATTACTTAAAAATCAATCTAAAATTGGTGAATGCTTAACAACATAAACACGGCTATTATCAATGATTGTTGTTACTTCTGATTTCTTATCAAAACCTAAATCTTTATCATATTCCCATTCAAGTGTAATAATATATCCATCTTTCTCTTCTTCACCTAATTTAAACTTAGTTTCTTCATTACTTATTACATTAATACTTTTTATGGAAGGAAGTTCCTGTTTTCTATCTTTATCAGAATTATCTTCTAACTTACTATAGAAATCTTCCTTAATCATTTTCTTGAATTTATCTACTTCTTTCTTTTCAATATATTCAAGACATGGTATATCATATTTATTAACTTTAGAATTAATGTCATATAAATCTATAATATATAACTGAGCTATTAATTCACTATATGATTTATAATCTACTTCTGACTTATTCTTTAAGACTTTTTTTAACTCCTTAAACTTTTCTTTCATTAGTTTAGGATCTCTTTCATCAAGTGTATAGTTGTAATCTTTAATTTTATCAACTACTACAGAAAAAGTAGTTTTTTTCTTTCCAATAAATACATATTTGGAACATAAATATGTTCCAAGTATGCATAAGATTAAAACTAAAATAACTATAAATCCTGTTTTATATCCTCTACCCATTATTAACCCTCATTTTCTATTCTTTTTAAAAGACTAGATCCTTCTTTTTTTATTAAGTTATGAACAATAATTGCATTACTTACTTCTAATCTTTTTTCTGTATATTCTACTCTATCATTAACATAATTTTCATCAAGTACAGAACCAGGTTTTAAAGTTTTATATTTACCATTTACATTACTGTAATATACTTGGTTTGTAATAAAGTTTCCATTAGGGAATATAACTATATTATTATTCTTTGTATTAAATATGTCATGACCTAAAGCAAATGGATTTTTATAACCAACCATATTACCTATTGTTGGCATTACATCATACATACCCATAACATATGAAACTTTTTTATTAATTTTTTCTCTTAAATCTTTATCTTTAGTCCATATAATAAGTGGAGTTTTCTTATTAAGTTCATGATCATAATCATCATATTTTTTATACTCTTCATCTTTAGAATCATATACAGATCCATCTAAAGGATTATGATTATATAAATAATTAATTTCACTCTTACTTAATCTTGATTCATGATCTCCATAGAATACAAAAATTGTATCATTAAATTCTTCTGATTCTTCAATATAATCTATAAACTCTCCAAGAGATAAATCAGCACTATGAGAACTTGTTATATAGTTACCAACAGGAGTTCCATCTAAATAATTAGTTATTACTTTATTTCCTTTTGCATCAACTGCTGATTCAGATAAATCATATGGAGCATATTTATCTTTATAAATAAATGGTGAATGATTTGATAAAGTGATAATAGTTCCAAAGTATGGAGCATTTTCTCTTTCAATTCTTTCAAGAATTGGCATTGCTTCTTTAAAGAATAAAGAATCATTTATACCTAAATTAATTACATCATCTTCAGTATACTCCCATGTATCCTCAAAGAACATATCTTTGTATCCAAGCTTTGGATGTACCTTTGCTCTATTCCACATAGATGCATGGTTACCATGCATACTAAATGTATAATAACCCATATTAGATAAAAGTTTAGGTACAGTTGTGTATTCTCTATTGTAGTAACTTACAAATACAGTACCAGATGCAGCAGGCATTAAGCTTGATAATATAGTAAACTCTGTATCTGAAGATGTACCTGTAGATATTTGAGGATAGAAGTTATCAAAATATAATCCTTCTTTAGATAACTTATTAACTGTTGGTAAAACTTCTTCACCATTAAATTTTAAGTTCATTAAGAAACTTTGAACACTTTCCATATGAACAAATACAACATTCTTCCCTTTAAATATATCTGTGTATTCATTTTTAGATGAATATGCATTAATTTCTTCTTTAGTATAGAATTCATTAAATAATTTAGCAGCATCTTCATATCCAAATAAACTACTAAACTTAGGAGTGATTGTTTGAACTAAATCATTACATTGATAGAATATAAAACCAAATCTATCAGCAATATATACTCTATTCCATTGTTTAGCTATTCTACTATAGTCAGTTTTAGTAGCAGTTCCAAAGCTATAACCAAGAAGTAATAAAGCTGCTAGTAAAGAACCTAGAAAATATCTTTTTGTTCTATTAATTTTGCTTATGAATGTATAATAAGCTGTTTTTGAAATATTTACGTGTATACATATAAAGATTATTGGGAAAATGATATATATAAAATTAAGTACTGTTAATTTTTCAAATATTGATCCAACAACTGTTTCTGTTTGTCCAAGTGTTGCAAACTCACTAAATGAAGCAAAGTTAGTAAAGAACTTATAATAAATAACATTTATAGTTTCAATTAAAGTAAATACTATTAACCATGTTAATAAATATTTATATCTATTCTTTGGTTTCATTAAATAAGCAAAAGAACCAATAATTAGTATTAGCGCCAAGTCTGTCGCATGAGCTTTTAGAAAGATTGTATGTCCAAAAGAAAATCCTCTAGCAACAACTGTACCTATAAAAGCTAAAAATACGTATGAAATAAATAATTTATTAGTTAAAAAATAATTTACAATTGATCTTCTAATTTTAGTAAATAAATTAACAACTTTACTTTTCATTTTCCTACCTCATTTGCATATATAATTATATCATGATATCAATATAAAATAAACTTGCAAATATAACATTTTTTTGATATTATACTTATGCAATTGCAGGTGTAGTATAATGGTTAATATGCGACCTTGCCAAGGTTGAGATGGGAGTTCGATTCTCCTCACTTGCTCCATAAAAAATTAACATCGCTTAAGCGATGTTTTTTTATGGAGAAGTGAATATATCACCTATTATCTTTATATATTATATATTTCCACTTACACTATAACAAAATAAAGAATATAATTAAAAAATTAAATATTTCTATTTGAAAATATAAATATAAATGTTATAATACATTCACTTGTTTTCAAAAAAGAGGGTATAAAAAATGAAGGCTATAGAAAAATTACAACAAGGTGAAAAAAAGTTATATCATAGTAACTTTTTTTCAGGTGATTATAAACAAGATATGATAATTATGAAATCTAAAGATGATGGTTCTCATAAAGACAAATATTATCTTGAATTATATTCATACGTTAATGGAATATACACTATGCAAGCATATATATATTTTTATTTAGAACTAAGAGAAAGAACATGTTACTTTATAGGTATGAAAACTGAAGAACAATTTAGAAATTGTAACATGGGTTCTTTATTAATATCAGCATGGCTTGATTTTTGTTTAAATAATGGTATTGAATATATTGGTGTTAATAACAGACAAAGAAAACCATTTATATTATATATGCTTAAAACATATGCATTTGATGTTGAAGATTTAACAGAATACAGTAAAAGATCTGACGTTATATCAATTTGTAGAAATGTTGATAACAGTGATAAAACTAAATACCTTCTTTTTAGAGATGATAATCACGAAAAAAACTTTAAACAAACAAATATCTATAAATCTGATAACTATATCGCCCTTGATTATTTAGATGGTCATTATGTTCTTGATGATGTAATCTTCCCTCTTCAAGACATAACAAGACATCCAGCTGACTATTTTCTAACTGATAAAGAATATGCTGGATTTAGGTCTCAAAGAGTACTACATAGACATATGATATAAAAAAAACAAATCATTAAATATGATTTGTTTTTATTTTTACATCTTTGGTCTTATATACTTCATATAATATATGATAAGTCCTATTCCACTTATACCTAGAATTAGTATCCCTATAAAAGGAACTATTAATATAAAATATCTCATTAAAGCTATAGATGATTTTTGTGGTCTAATAGGATTATAATATATTTTAATCTTTTTACCTACATAGTATGTTGAACTATTAACAAAATATTTTTTTGCATATTTTTTTCCATTAACAATATATTCACAAGTAGTGGAATTATTATTAATTGAAGTTATTGTTGCCTTCGTAGATTCTTTCCCTCTAACATCCCAATATATTACTTTAAAAGAAAAAGCTAAACCAACTATAAAGACAAATAAGCCGAAAAGCATTATACCTATAAATATATTTCTAAACTTTTCATTTTCTATAAACATTATTTATCCTTCCTTCTATATTTTAATAGTTCATCTTTATCTTCTTTTGAAACTCTAAAGCTGTCTCTACATTTACTAATAGATTTATTAATAATCAAACTATTAGTTTTATTATTTTTATAATAATTAAAAGTTAAATCTTTATTCTTAATAAAACATTCACATAAAAGCCATGCTGCAGCCATATTAACATAGTACGCTTCTTCTTTTTCTAAACTATTTAATACATCAAATATTTTATTGTAATAATTATTATTTTTTGTATAATCAAATAAAATTCTAACACCTATTCTTCTTTCAAATTCTTTCTTTGATTTCAGCATTTTATCTGCATATTCTAAATATTCAGTTTCATATTTCTTTGTATTAAATTTAAGTGAATCAACAAGTGCCCAGTTATCAATATATTTTGATATTTTATTAATATATTTAATTTGTATTTTATAATCCTTTATTTTTGATATTAAATATGTAGATATTAATAAAATAGTGTGATTACTATGAGGCATAATATCTAAAAAACTTATATAATTACCCTTATATATTTCATTAGCTATACTTTTTACCTTTTGTGCAGGTATTGCATAGCAATCATTCTTTGTGTTAATAACTCTTTTCTCCCAATCCATTCTATCGGCATTTCTGATTGAGTATAAATAATCATTTAAATCATTAACTAATTTTTCATTCCATAAATCACATATAAAATTACTCATAAAATCACATCACTTATAAAGTAATTATAACATAATTACATTAACCAAATATTTTTTCTTTGTATACAATAAAGAGAAGGGAAAAATATTATGATATTAAAAATAAACTATACAATATATGCTCTTTATGGAACATTATTTACTTTTCTGTTAACAATGCTTGGTTCTTCAACTGTATTTTTCTTTAAAAAAATAAATAAAAATATTATGGATGCTACTCTTGGAATAGCAGCTGGTATAATGATGTCTGCATCATTTTGGTCACTTTTGAATCCTGCTATAGAAAATGCTAAAGAACTAAAACAAATACCATGTATTGTACTATCGATAGGATTTTTCTTGGGAGGTATTTTCATTTTCATTACAGATAAAATATTCCAAAGAAAATTCAAAAAACTTAAGCATACAGATAAAAGACTATTCTTATTAATACTATCAATTACTATGCATAATATTCCTGAAGGATTAGCCGTTGGTATTGCCTTTGGATCATTAAAGTATCACCTTGCAGGAGCCTCATTAACTAACGCCATAGTTTTAGCAGTAGGTATTGGTATTCAAAACTTTCCTGAAGGATCTGCTATTTCTCTACCCCTTAGAAGAGAGGGATATACACGAAAAAAAGCATTTTTACTAGGAAGTTTAAGTGCAATTGTTGAACCTATATTTGGAGTAATTGGAGCCTTAATTACTCTAAAAATCAGAACTATAATGCCAGTACTTTTATCTTTTGCTGCAGGAGCAATGATATATGTAATTGTTCAAGAATTAATTCCTGAAAGTCAAACAAATAAAAATAAATCCCTTATGGCAATTTTTACACTAATTGGGTTTATTATCATGATGATGCTAGATACATTAATGTAAAGAAAATACATTTATTTAAAATGTTTTACATAGTTGTGATAATATAGATATATAAGGAGGTTTTTATATGATAGAATTTGAAACTGATTCTAGAAAGGTAAAACCAGGTCAAACTTTTGTAGCTATAAAAGGATTCACAGTTGATGGACACGACTACATAGAAAGTGCAATAAAAAATGGTGCAACTAAAATTGTTGCAGAAAAGGAAGTAGAAGCTAGTGTTCCTGTTGAAATTGTTGAAAACACAAAAGAGTATTTAAAAAATACACTTATTGAAAAATATTCAAATGAATTTAAGGATATGAAAATAATAGGAGTTACTGGTACAAACGGAAAAACTACTACTTGTTATTTAACATATCAATTTTTAAATAAGCTAGGAATTAAAACTGCTTATATTGGTACAATTGGTTTTTATTATGAAAACCATCAAGAAGAACTTCCAAATACAACTCCAGACATTCTAACAATTTATAAACTATTTATGGAAGCTAAAGAAAATAATTGTACTCATGTAGTTATGGAGGTAAGTTCTCATTCTCTTGAAGAAGAAAGAATTGCTGGTATACATTTTAATGTTGCTGCCTTTACTAACCTAACTCAAGATCATTTAGATTTCCATAAATCTATGGAAAACTATTTAAATGCTAAATTAAAAATATTTAATTATTTAAACACTGATGGTGTATTGATAGTTAACAATGATGATTCATATGCAGATAGTTTTATTAATTATGATGATCATAAAGTATTAACATTAGGTTATAATGACAATTCTTACATTAAAATTAATGAAGTTCATTATACACCAATAAATACTACCATCAATTTTGACGAAAATAATGAAGAAAAAATTGTAGTAACAAATCTTACATCGAAATTTAATGTGTATAACTATTTAACTTGTTATTTAATACTTAGAAATTTAGGTTATAGTTATGAAGAAATAAAAAATATTACTAAAGATGTTTATCCACCAAAAGGAAGATGTGAAATAATAGAAGTTAATGACGGATTTGCAGTTATTGATTATGCTCATACTCCTGATGCTGTTGAAAAAGTTATAAATTCATTTTTAGAATTAAAACAAAATAGAATTATAACAATTGTTGGATGTGGTGGAGATAGAGATCCAATAAAAAGACCTATAATGGGAGAAATTGCATGTCGCTTAAGTGATCATGTAATATTTACAAATGATAATCCTCGAACAGAAGATCCACATAATATCATGAATGACATTACAAAAGATTTAAAATATGATAACTATGAAATTGAGTTTGATCGAAAAGAAGCTATATTTAAAGGTATAAACTCAATGAACAAAGGTGATATTCTTCTAATCTTAGGAAAAGGTCATGAAGATTATCAAATCCTTGGTAGAGAAAAAATTCATTTTGATGATCACGAGGTTGTTGAAGAATGGAAAAAAGAAAACTAGTTATTAGTTTTCTTTTTTTAAATTAACATAATAAATATATTTATTAACATTATTACTATAACTATTTTTTCTAAATTAATTTTATATTTTATCTTTGAATAAATAATTAAAAGTATAATAGATGCTATAAAAAAGGAAGTTACAAATATTGTCCACAATAACAATTCTTGTTTAATTGCTAATAAAGGATTAGAAAATAAACTCATTAAGTTATCATAAAAACCCATATTAATAAGTAATGTTGTACTACTTATTCCTGGAATTATTTTCGTTATAGAATATATTACCCCACTTATACAATATAGGCGCGAACCACTTAATCCAGAAATATTTAATATATAAAAATTATTCAATAATGTTAATAAAATAACACTTATTAACATTATTTTTATATTTTGAATTAATGAATATTTTTTCATCATATATAAAATTAGAATTATGTTAATAATTAGTACATAAAATTTAAAAGAGTTTATATATTTATCATATAGAAATGTTATTATATTTGAAAAAAGTATAACTCCTACTATAAAACCAAATAATATATTAAACAAATATATAAAAGATGATTTATCAACTTTTTTTAAAGTAAATATATCTAAACATTTTTCATAATCTCCAAAGTATATAGCAAGAAATCCACCACTTAAACCTGGTGAAATACTAAACACCCCATATAGAAATCCTTTAAGTATATCTATTATTAACATTTTCATTAGTTAATAATATGTTAAAACATGTAATTTTTTTAATATTTATTTGATTTTTTTTATTTTTATGCTATACTATTTAGGTAACTTGAATTGCGGGTGTAGTTTAATGGTAGAGCTTCAGCCTTCCAAGCTGATAACGTGGGTTCGATTCCCATCACCCGCTCCATTTTAGTATATTACTCACATATGTGAGTTTTTTTATTGCTTTAAACCCACGTTATCTGCTTTGAAAGATAATGTGTTGATAACACATAACTTATAAACTTTAAAATTATATATATGTTATAATAATAAAAAATAAGGTGAAGCAAATGAAAAAGAATTTCATAACTCTATTAAAAGTATTATCTATCTTTTTAGTAATACTAATACATTCAATATCAAGAGCATGGGATCAAATGAATGTAAATTCATTTATATTTCAAGCTTTTACATTTATTGATGTAGTAGCAAGAATTGGTGTTCCTATATTTCTAATGTGTAGTGGTAATATATTTTTAAATAGAGATGATAAACCATCTAAAATAATATTAAAATACATATTAAAAATATATTTAGTATTTATAATATTTAATATGATCTATAAAATTATTGATGTTTATATGTATAAAGACGGAACACTTGGTTTAAGTTTATTTATATTATTTATAAAGAATTCATTATTACTACAAGGTGTATATCATTTATGGTATTTAAAAGTTGTTATAATTACATATCTATTTATTCCAATATTTAAATTATTTACTAATAAAAATAATTTAATAATAGATACAACTATATTAATCATTTTATTAATATATTTTCTAAGTCCTATAGTTATAAAAAATCCATCTTATAATTTGTTCATAATACATAATGGATATATTCTATATTTTTATTTAGGATACTATCTATACAAATATAAAAATAAATTATTAACTCTTATAATGATTCCAAGTGGCATATATGGATTCATATACACATATATTAAAACCATTAAATTATCGCAATCACTTGGTCATGGAAATGAATTATATCTAAACTATAATAGATTTAACATTTTATTAATGGCTATATTAATATTTACATTATTTTCATATTTAGAGGATATAATTAAAAATAAAAAATATATGAAAGTTATCAACTTCTTATCAAAATATAACTTTACAGTATATTTAGTACACGGGCTTGTTATTGGCGCTCTTCAATACCTTAAAATAATAAATATAACTAAATATAATTCATTAATATACTTATTTATTAATATGCTAATAATTTACATTTGCTCATTAATAACAGCGTATATATTATTATTTATAAAAGATAAATTTAAAAAAGTATTTAAAATAAAAAAGCTTACATAAAGTAAGTTTTTTTTAATCAATATTTTTTCTTCTTTTAAAATAATAAACAAGAGCTATTGTTGATACTATGCATATTATAAAAATACATACTATAGAATAGTTTTTAACAAATTTAACAATCATTTCCCATTTATTTCCAACAATTCGTCCTAATATAACTAAAACAGTATTCCATATTAGTGAACCAATTGCAGTAAATAATAAAAATGCTTTTATATTCATCTTTGTAATACCTGCAGGAATAGATATTAAACTTCTAACAACGGGAACAAATCTACAGAAGAATACGGTTCTATTACCTCTTACATCAAACCAAGATATAGCTTTATCAATATCTGATTCTTTTAAACAAAGTAATCTACCAAGTTTACTATTAACAAGTTTTTTTAATCTTCTAACATTTAATAAATATCCTAGATAATAAAGAAGTATTGCTCCTACTAAAGATCCAATGGTTGAAAACACAATAA
>Ga0310786_10001249_pt1 | contig 40859 bp, 33 predicted proteins | sample AusTroGonzalo_MG_FD_203881 | JGI IMG/M metagenome (GOLD analysis project Ga0310786, IMG submission 203881) | Bovine rumen microbial communities from tropical cattle in Woodstock, Queensland, Australia - Gonzalo_03 (v2) (version 2) | ecosystem: Host-associated > Mammals > Digestive system >... | reverse complement strand
TTTTAAGAGTCGGTTGTGCAAGAATCGGAAAATTCAAAAATTCGCTTATTCGCTTGATACTAAGCACTTTATTTGTCACTTCCTTTCTTATCCTTTCCAACCAATTTTGGAGGACTAAGATATTCTTCACGTCCTGCTCCTCGTTGTTCATGGCGATGTCATCGCAATATGATGGTGAAACAATGCACCTAACAAATTTATATACAGAGCATTAAGTAAACGTGTAAAGTAGCGTAATATGCCAAAATCCTGCCCTGTGTTCCCGACATTTTAGGCTGAAAATTGACTCGTTTTTGACGCTCCAAAACGCATTTTTTGGCAAATTTCACTAAACACTTTTTAACAGTGAATTTACACTTTTTAAGTCAGCTTTTCGCCGATTGTTCATGTTCCGTAACCTCAAAATGTTGAGTGATGGCATACACATTTTCTTCCCTCCTTTCGTTCTTCGTGGGGCATGTTCCATGATTGAAGAAAGGGAAAGAAGAAATATGAACTTAGAAACGTGTTTCAAGGTGTTGTTCATCGCGAAGTCAAAACGGGATTTGGTTCTTATGTATTGAAAACAGATACATTGATGCAGTCAACAAGGTTAATCTTTGAAAAGAAAAGTAAGTTTGACACAGCTTTTGAAGGAAAAGCCGTAGAAAATTTGTACTTTTGCAGCCAGATAAATCGGAATTTATGGAGAAGAAGTATTTCAGTCGAGTGGAAATAAGTAAGGAGATGCTAATGCAGATGGCGAAAGTATCGGCATTAACAAAACAACTGAACAGCCTCACGCTGGCAGAATTGGCGCAGAAGCAGGAAATAGTCCGTCAGTTGTTTGGTTCAGCGGGTAGTAACCCGTTTCTAGGTGACAATTTCCATTGTGACTTTGGCGTGAATATCTACGTGGGCGACAACTTTCATGCCGACTATAACTGTACGATGCTCGATGTGTCAGAAATCCACATCGGTCACAATTGTCTCATTGGTCCTGATGTCGGCATCTATACGGCAGGGCATCGTCTTCACCCCGAAGGTCGTGTGCTCGACGGTTACGGAATATCCGTCACTATTGGTAATGATGTGTGGATAGGTGGACATTCGACCATCTTGCCCGGCGTGACTATCGGTGACGGTGCAGTCATTGCGGCTGGTTCAGTTGTGACAAAGGACGTTGCACCACGAACATTAGTTGGCGGAAACCCTGCAAGGCTACTGAAAAGTATTGACTAAATTCCAATTTACCGAACAGAATAAGCGAGGCCACATGGCTTCGCTTATTGAGTATTCAATGTAGAGGTTTCCCGCGAATACTTCAATAAGTCTCTTTTCTTTCTAATCGTTGTTCATCGACCTTGCATGAAATAAAAGCGGCGCAAGTAATTGATTATGAGGATGAATCGGTAATCTAAAGGGTTCTGTGTTCCCGATTTGAGCGCACGAATCCCCTCAAAAGCCATTTTTTCCACAAATAGCAACTTGAATTTCCATTTTTGGATGTCTCAGATGGCAAAATGTCAGTAATCAGGCTTAAATAACAATAAAAACAGAAGAGAAAGGCCGTTATCTCATTAAAAATTTGTAACTTTGCGCCCATGCAATGTGCGCATGACGAATAATCTACGTTACATTCATCGGCAAAAGACCCCCAACAGCCAATAGGCTAACAAATATACGGACTCCCTCGCAGTGTAGCATAAAGGTTTGGTCGCCTGTCGAGACACTGTTTGGGGGTCTTTCTATGTGAGCATATGAGCACAGAACAAAATACTCATTCCAACTTCTTCACGAATAGAGAAGGGAATACACTGATGAAAGAATTTGAGGGTGTCTTGCAGCACAATCCTCAAATACGAAATCTGGATGCCGTTGTCGGTTTCCTTCGCGCTTCTGGCTATTTTTCTCTTCGCCCTTTTCTTGACAACATCGGAAAAGTGCGGGTCTTGATAGGAATTGATGTCGATAAGTATATTGCACAAGCTGCACGGCAAGGCAAACTCTTCTTCGGAGCAGAAGAGGATGTCAAGGAAGATTGTCTGCGCAAGATTCGCAAAGACATTGAATCTTCCAACTACAAAAAAGAGATTGAAGAAGGCATGTTCCAGATGGTTCAAGACCTTCTTGATGGGAAATTGGAACTTCGCGCCCATCCTTCAAAGAAGATACATGCCAAAATATATGTCCTTTATCCAGACAACTATAACCAATATACACAGGGAATGGCCATAACAGGGTCAAGTAACCTGTCTGGAAACGGGTTAGGCATAAGTCAAGAGCGCCAGTACGAGTTCAACGTTAAAATGGACAGGTACGATGACGTTAAGTTTGCAAAGGATGAGTTTGAGCTACTTTGGAAAGAAGCGGAGGGGTGTGAGATAACAGCCGATGACGTTAAGACAGCCATTGAGCGGACTTATCTCAAAGGTGATGTTTCACCTTACGACCTTTACATAAAAATGCTCATGGAGTATTTCTCCGACCGTGTTTTGGAAACAGATAATGACGACCCCTTTGACATGCCAGAAGGCTATACTAAGTATGACTACCAAATGGATGCCGTCATTGAGGGTTATCAAAAACTTATACGCTACGACGGTTTCTTCCTTGCAGATGTTGTCGGTCTCGGGAAAACCGTCATTGCCACAATGATAGCCAAGAAGTTCCTGATAGAAAATGGACGTGACCACACCAAGATTCTTGTGGTCTATCCGCCAGCAGTTGAACAGAACTGGAAAACTACCTTCAAGGACTTTGGCATTGATAAATATGCTAACTTTGTAACAAACGGTAGTTTGAACAAAGTTTTGGACGAAGATAATTACAACTACTGGAATGCTGACGAATACGACCTTGTCTTGGTGGACGAGGCTCACAAGTTCCGCAGCCATACTACATCGGCCTTTGAGCAATTACAGGAAATATGCAAGATGCCTCGTATAGAGACAGGCAATATATCTGGCTATAAGAAGAAGGTAATGTTAATCTCGGCTACTCCGATGAATAACACGCCGGCTGACCTCTACAATGAGATACTCCTGTTCCAAGACCCACGCCATTGTACCATCGACGGAGTAGGAAATCTCACGGCATTCTTTTCTCCGCTTATAAAGGAGTTCAAGAAACTGCGCAACAATCCCGATGCAGACATCCGCGACTTCAAGCATCTTGCCGAGCGTGTGCGCGACAGGGTTATAAAACCTTTGACCGTGCGTCGTACCAGAACAGACATAGAAAGTGTACCTCGTTATAACAAAGATGTTAATGGCTTCCCAAAAGTGGAACGTCCTAATGAAAGCCGCTATGAACTGAATGAGCATCTGGCAGACCTCTTTGAGCAGGCCATGCAGACACTTGACAAGAAACTGACTTATGCCCGTTATCAGGCAATCGCATTTTTGAAGCCAGAAGCCTCCAATGGATTATACGACAATGCAGAGCTTATAAGCCGCAGTTTGGCTGGCATCCGAAAGAACGGTTTGGTAAAACGTCTTGAAAGCAGCTTCTACGCATTTCAAGTTTCCGTTGACAACTTCAAACAGGCCAATCAGAACATGATTGATATGTTTGAAAATGACAAGATATTCATTGCACCAGACCTTGACATCAACCTTCTTCTTGAATCTGGCTTTACAGAGGAAGAAATCGAAGAGAAGTTGAATGCCAAGGCAGAAGACAACCCCAAAAATGCCATCTTCAAAGCAGACGATTTCCGTCCAGAATTTATCGATATGCTGCGTCAAGACCAAGTGATTCTGGAGCAAATGGCCGCAGACTGGAAGGATATATCTGACGAGGACGATTCCAAGTTTGCTAAATTCAACGAGCTGCTGAAGCATGAGCTATTCAAGACAGACCGCAATCCAGAGCAGAAACTTGTTGTGTTCTCCGAATCCGTTGATACAGTCGAGTATCTACAGCGGCGTATCAACCGCTCTGATGTACTTGTTATTTCTGCGAAAAACAGAAGTCAGCAGTTCAAGATTATCCGTGAGAATTTTGATGCCAACTACAAAAATAAGCTCAACGATTACAACATCATATTGACAACCGACGTGCTGGCAGAGGGTGTCAACCTCCATCGTTCCAATGTCATTGTCAACTATGATACGCCATGGAACTCAACCCGATTGATGCAGCGCATCGGACGTGTAAACCGTATTGGTTCCGCATCCAAACACATTTACAACTACGTGTTCTACCCTTCAAGGGAAGGTAACAGGGAAATCAATCTCAATCAGATTGCAGTCAGCAAAATACAGACATTCCATAGTACGTTTGGTGAGGACAACCAGATTTATTCACAGGAAGAAATTCTGGATCGGAATCTCAGCAAGCTATTTGACGAGGGGATGAAGGAACAGAAGAAGGATTTCAATAAAGAGATACCTTTCTACGAAGAGTTACGAACTCTCTACCAAACCAACCGCAGAGAATATAACCGTATAGCGAAGTTGTCGCTTCGAAGCCGCACTGGGCGTGAATCAAGAACGGTTGAGGGCGTTACATTGTCTGGTGACACTTTGGTGTTCTTGAAAACCAATTTCCGCAAGGTGTTCTTCCTTGTGTCTGAAAATGCTGAAGAAATATCAGTGCTTGATGCTCTAAACTATTTCAAGGCGACAAAAGACGAGCCTTCCGTACTACGAATCGAAGGACACCACAAACATGTGGAAAAGGCTCTGGATAAATTCAGGACGATACAAGATGAGGAAATTCAGGCACAAGAAACGACTGGCGAGGACACAGGTAACATGGGAGCACAGGTCAGCACAGCTATCAATCTTCTGTCGAATTTTATGCGTGAGATAGATGACAACGACCTTTATTTGAAGGTTGCCCAATTGAAGACTCTGGCAGAGCGAGGTGTCATCACATACATTGCAAAGAGACTGCAACGCATTCAGAAAGACCTGAGGCGTACAAGTGGCAAAGCTCGCATGACCCATGATGAAGCTCTTGCTGAAATCATTGAAATGGCAAAGAAGTATGCTCCTTATTACATGGCAGAGGAATCGCTCTTGAATGAGCAAGAGACCGATGCCGAAATTATATTATCAGAGAGTTTCCAATAATAAAATCGCCTTATGAACTACAAAGAAGTCATTGAGTCAAAATATAATCGTGAAGCTTGGCAACAACTCCTTCACGACATTTTCCTGAGTAAAGTTACTTTTTATAACCGTCCATCCTCTGTACACGTTAGCAGCCGCTTGGCTAAAGAGGCCTATAACTTGGGACGTATCTCATTGTCAGATGGTGAGTCCATCGCCATATACGAAGTGGAGCTAACCGACAAGGTTGATATTGAACGTAATCGCAGGGGCATCCGCGACATGCTCACCTCCGATTGGAGGAATATGGGATATGCCGGAGCTTTCATGTTCTGCTATCGCAAGAACGAAAGTATTCTGCGCTTCTCATACGTCAGTGAGACATGGGGTTTCAACAAACAAGGCGAATACGAGAAAATCTCGACCGACACTAAGAGATACACCTATCTGCTTGGTGAAGGACGCGGATGTCGTACTGCTATTGAGCAGTTCGGAATCTTGAAGAATAGCAAGCAATCTTTGAGTGACATAACGGCAGCTTTCTCCGTCGAAGCACTCACCAAACAGTTCTATAAAGATTTGTTTGAGTGGTATCAGTGGGCTGTCGATGACTCTTCAAACGTAACATTCCCTAACAGCACGGCAATAGAAGATGATGACCGTGACGACATTGAGAAGAAGATTATTCGCATGATAACTCGCATCATGTTCGTCTGGTTTATCAAGCAGAAGGAACTGGTGCCTAATCGCATATTTGACATTGAGTACCTTTCAACTATACTGAAAGACTTTGACCCATACAGCACAACCGAAGGATGCTACTATAATGCCATTCTTCAAAACCTTTTCTTCGGCACATTGAACCGTGCTATAAAGGATGATGATGGCAATACTCGAAAGTTTGCCACTTCCAAGAATCGTGATGTCAAGACGCTCTACCGCTATGCAGAATTGTTTACTATCAGCGAGCAGGATGTTATCAATCTGTTTTCCGAAGTTCCATTCCTGAATGGTGGTCTGTTTGAGTGCCTGGATAAGACACGCTACATCGATGGTGTCGAACAATGCTACAACTTCGACGGTTTCAGCAGAAATGACGGGCGATTTGCCGATGGTCGTTTCAAGCACCGTGCCGTTGTACCTAACAACTTGTTTTTTGAGCCTGAGAAAGGTCTGATTTCCATTCTGAGCCGGTATAACTTCACCATTGAAGAGAACTCACCTGAAGAGCAACAGGTAGCCCTTGACCCTGAACTGTTGGGTAAGGTGTTCGAGAATCTTCTGGGTGCATACAACCCTGAAACGAAGGAAACAGCAAGAAACCAAAGCGGCTCATTCTATACACCACGTGAGATAGTCAATTACATGGTTGATGAAAGCCTTATAGCTTATCTTGGCGACAATGCCTTTGTACGTTCATTGTTCCGTACAGATTTCTCTTTTGACAAGACTAAGTCAGACGATTATCAAAAGATAGCCGAAAAGTTAAAGGCGGTAAAAGTGCTTGACCCAGCCTGTGGTTCTGGAGCATTCCCTATGGGATTGCTAAATAGGATGATTGATATTCTGGAACGTATCTCGCCAGATGAAAGTGTCTATGACCTCAAACTGTCAGTCATAGAGAAATGTCTATATGGCAGTGACATACAGAGCATAGCAGCACAAATCACCAAACTACGCTTCTTCATTTCATTAATATGCGATTGTGAGAAGGATGCTTCAAAGCCTAACTTTGGCATTCCAACATTGCCTAACCTTGAAACAAAATTTGTCTCTGCCAATTCTCTGATTGCAAAGAAAAAGAAACCTGCACAAGGCAACTTGTTCGAGAATCCAGAGATAGAGCCTACAAAAAATGAACTGGCAGAAATCCGTCATAAGCATTTTTCCGCTAAGTCTGCATCAACTAAACATCGGTTAAGAGAGAAAGACCAGGTTCTCCGTGAGAAACTGGCAAAGCTACTCTCTGACGATGACAACTTTGCTCCAGAGGATGCAAAGCAGTTGGCTGCATGGAATCCCTATGACCAAAACGCTGTCAGTCCATTCTTTGATCCTGAATGGATGTTTGGCGTTGCAGACGGATTCGACATCGTGATTGGCAACCCACCATACATTCAGCTTCAGAACAATGGTGGTGAACTGGCTAAGTTATACGAGAACTGCAATTACTTGACCTTTGCCCGTACTGGTGACATCTATTGTCTGTTCTATGAGCGTGGATGGCAGTTGCTAAAGAAGAATGGTCACTTGTGTTATATCACATCTAATAAGTGGATGCGAGCAGGATATGGCGAAAAAACCAGAGAGTTCTTTGCCAATAAAACCAACCCCATGTTGCTGATTGATTTTGCTGGAGTGAAGATTTTTGAGAGTGCTACGGTTGATACCAACATTCTGCTTTTCTCTAAGTCAAGCAACCAACATGAGACCGTTTGTGCTGTTACCAACAAGCAGAACAAAGATAGCGTAAAGAATTTGAGCGATTTCGTGCAGCAGCAAAATAGCATCTGCGACTTTAATTCTTCTGACAGCTGGGTGATATTATCGCCCATCGAACAGAGTATTAAGCGAAAGATTGAAGCCGTTGGAACACCGTTAAAGGATTGGGATATTCAGATTAACTATGGAATAAAGACAGGCTTCAATGATGCCTTTATAATATCAACAGAGAAGCGTAATGAAATTCTTGCAAATTGCAGGGATGCCGAAGAGCGCAAAAGAACGGAGGAACTTATACGACCGATTTTGCGCGGCAGGGATATTAAGAGATATGGCTATGTGGACAATGGATTGTATCTCATCAATACCCATAATGGTGTTCGTGGACGCATCCCACGAATCAAAATCGAAGATTATCCCGCTGTAAAGGCTCATTTAGACCAGTATTGGGATAGAATTGCCACAAGAGCCGATAAGGGAGATACCCCATACAACCTTCGTAACTGCGCTTATTTGGAGGATTTCTTTAAGCCAAAAATTATCTATCCGAACATGACCAAATACATGCCATTTGTATTTGACAATAAATTGTATCTTACAAACCAGAAATGCTTTATTATTACAGGAAAAAGAGTGGCATATCTTACCGCATTTTTCAATTCCTCATTATTCAAATACTGTTTTAGAGATTCGTTCCCTGAATTGCAAGGTGGAACACGAGAGTTGAGTAAAATCTTCTTTGACAAAATACCTGTGTATGAAGTCTCTGATGCCCAAAACCTGCAATTCCAAGAAGCTGTAGAAGATATACAAAACGAATATACCAAACAAAAAGCACAGAGAATAGACTCTATGCTATTTGATTTATACGCTCTTACGGCAGACGAAAGAAAAGTTATAGGCTTTGTTGAGATAGTTTGACATATTGCGTAACGTATTCCCGTTCATTAGGAGATAAACCGTACATTGTGAAAACAATGTCGTTTATCTCCTTTTCTGTAGCATCCGATGGATTGGCTATTTGCATACCAAGAAGGATTGACAGTTGTCTATCATACTGAGCATTATATGGAACGCGAGCTGGCTCTATAGCTTGAACACTAACTAACAAATCACCAGTACCTGTTTTGGGTGAATCTTTTAACAAATAGTGACCCATCAATGAATTGAGTACGCAGCACAAATACTCTATATGTTCGCCTGCTGCAAAACACGTACTATCCAACCCAAGACATCCCTTATTGTCAAAAGAGAATCGTAAGATGGAGCCGATTCTCTTCCATATTATTTTTGGCCGTGAAAAATCCTCCAATTGAATGATTATGGAGGATTTTAATAAGCCAAAAATTATCTGGGGTGAAATATCTGACCGAAGTAAGTTTGCTTATGAATCTGGTGGGAAGTTCATTCCTGAAGCTACAACTTTTTTAATGGTCGGGAATCATCTTCCATATCTTTTTTGTGTATTGAACTCGCCAGTATCAGAATGGTTCTTTTCTAAAGTAGGTACAACTACAGGCGTTGGTACTGTTAGATGGAAAAAATACACCATACAGCAACTTCTATTACCAGATATTACAGAGGAACAGCAAACTATATACAGCAACTTCGTTGAGCAATATATAAAAGGCGATTTGTCAATCCTTGACTTCGCTAATAGAGTTAATTCAGAAATATACAAATCCGTGGGTCTTACAGATGTAGAAATAGATTATGTCGAGAATTTCTACCCACCACTTTCATGAGTCATTAGCAAGTAGTTGTTCATGCAACTACTTGCTAATAAGCAATTTGATTTCTGTTTCTGACAACTTGTATATTTGAAATGCCAGTTCATCAATTCGGTTCTCTGTTTCAATGGCTTGATGTATTAATGCATCTTGTACAAGACTTGTCATTTCCATTTCTTGTTCTTTTGTGGGGCGTGCGATGGGGAACTTCATAACATATTGAGACAACATCCTGAATTGTCTTTCCTGCAATTGAGTGACATAAAGCTTTACAAGATATTTTCCTAATCTTGAGTTTAAGATGCCAAGTACATATCTCGGATCGGTAGTTTCACTACTCATAATGTATGCTGTGTTTAAGACAACACATCTTTTGTCATCATAAGAATAGCACGGGAATGGGTAGCCCTCTTCAGGATTGTCTGTTTGTATTTCCATATACACAACTTTTGGCTTATTAAAATCCTCCCAATAGCTGATACTATCTTGCGTCTCAAACCACTTGTTGTTGGTCTTCTTCCTGGCTTTCACTTTCTCTCCATCAACAATATGTGTTTTGCCTGTTTGTTCCAGTCTCTCAATACCAAACGAAAGCAGATATTGCTTTACTGCAGGGTATCTGTCAATATTATAATGACGAGATGGGAATGTTGCTATTAAATACAAATTTGCCCAGTCATATCCATACCTCTTTATGTCGCGGCCTCTAAGAATCGGTCGTATAAGTTCAGCCGTTCTTTGACGTTCATCCTCTGTTTGGCAGTTTGCCAGTATCTCATCACGTTTTTCGGAATCGATGATGAATGCTTCGTTACACCCTGTCAGTACACCACGATAGATGTTGATGTCCCAATCTTTCAGTGGTGTACCAACAGCCTCTATCTTCTTTTTGATGCTTTGCTCAATGGGAGAAAGGATAACCCAACTATCCGATGTGGCGAAATCGCAAATCGAGTTCTGCTGCTGCACGAAATCGCTCATTAGTTATCTGCCAATTCTTTTAGGGCTATAAACCTATCAAGTGTATTCCTGTCGCACTTGCATATCTTCGCTATTTTCCTTTTGGATGTGCCGTTTTTTAGAAGTTCTTTGATGAGGACTTCTTTGCCAGACAACTTGTATTTGTCAGGGCTACTTTTCTTTCCTTTTGGGCGACCAAGAACAACTCCCTCCGCTTTCTTCCTCGCCAAAGCCTCTTTGGTGCGCTGGCTGATAAGGTTGCGCTCTATCTCGGCAGACAAACCGAAGGCAAAGGCAAGGACTTTGCTTTGAATATCATCGCCCAGACGATAATTGTCCTTGATTGTCCACACGCGGCACTCCTTAGTCATACAGATATTTAGTATCTCCATAATCATAAAGAGGTTTCTGCCCAGACGAGACAACTCACTACAGATGATGATGTCATCCTTGTGGACTTTCTTCAAGAGATTACCCAACTGCCGCTTAGTGTAGTTTTTTGTGCCACTGATAGTTTCCTCTATCCAGTCGTTAATGACGAGATTCTGTTTCTCACAGAACTTGTTAATCTCAAAGCGTTGGTTTTCAACCGTCTGCTTGTCACTGCTTACTCTGATGTAACCGTAAACCATTATTTTCGTCTTATATTAAGTTGAACATATACTTAATATAAAAACGACATCAGGCTGTAAGCCAAATGACCCGCCAGAAGATGTTGTTGTGATTTACGCTATCCAGTGGAAGTACACCCAGAAGGAGAAGTATATCACCCATGCGAATATGGCGAACAGGGCTATCGGTGAGATGATGTAGAAAATCCGCAGTGAAATCCAGACACCTTCCCCTCTGCTAACAATATCGGCCAATCGTTGTGACTGCTTGCGGAACATGGCTAACTGCTCTTTCCTATGTTGGGCCAGAACCTCACGCTCATGTTCTATCGCCTTTCGGTTGGTCTCCTGCAACTGAGTCACGCTGCCCTCGTCCAGATGGGCGGTTAAGTGCATGTTTTCCACACGGACGATTTGCGCCACAATACCTGTAACGATATTGTTAGCAGAATCCTTGGCGGCATGGAATGCCTTCATTGTTTCATCAAGTTCATCTTTAGCAGTAGCCTGTGCCTTGGTAGCCTCATTCAATGCGTTGCGCGAGAGTTCCATTGACTGGATCTCCTTGCGCAATAAGCCCAGCTTCTCCTGAATTGCGTTTTCGGCTTCTGCCACTTGCAGGACATCTTCCAGTCCTGCGCTCTCGCCAGCACTGGCGGTGGGTGCCGCCTTCGGTTCTTCCTTCGGGCGGTATTCTTGTATTGGTTTCTGTCTCAGTCCCATATTATCTTCGTTTATATCCGTATTTCGGTTTTGGTGTACTCATGTGTGTGGCCATCTGCGCACATCGGCGTGCCCACTCCTCGTCATCGTCCTTGTCACGTCCCCAGCCGCTGTCTGGTGCGCTGCCGCCTCCGCCGCTGCTCTCGCTCATGGTGGTGGCTGCATCGATATAGCCAGCAAACAGGAGCATGGCGACCCTCACGACATCCTCATGTTTGGCAGTCTCGTTGTCTGGATGCACGGACACCTCACGGTCTATCAGGTCGTGAATGGCCTGTGGAATATCAATGTGACAGTTCTCGTCCTTATATGGTATGTCTTTGATATATCGGGGCGGTTCGGCAGTACGCTGTTGCTCAGCCATCCGTTCCGCATAACGCTCCACCACGGACTTAGGCTTAGTGGCATCAGGTGTGGCACTGACAGGTCGGGATAACTGGCTATCAGACTTCTGTCCTGTGCCAGAAGGAGCCACTATGTGCTGTCCATCATGCTGATGGAGTTTCTGCCAGGTATGCTCTATCTTCGGCACAGTGAGGTTACGGGCTACGCCCAGTTCCGAAGCCTTGAAGTGGCTGTTGCCCATCCAGACGGTGTAACCAACAAGTTTTCCCTGCTTGTCATGGCGGAGCATGACGGAATAGCCCTTGTCCTTCATCTTGTCGCAGTAGCCCTCCCAAGAGAACTTGTCAAGCTCACGGAGCGCAGCTTTGCAAGCATCGTTTATCTGGTGTCTGTGTCGGTCGCGTATATCCTTCGGCAGTTTCCATCTGCGGCGTTGGTTGATGATGTCAGCGGCCATCCAGCCACGCTCACGTATCTTGTGGTCGTTGTTCACATGACCGCTCATATCCACGCGGTTCACCACGATATGCAGATGTGGAATGCCTGATTCACTATCGACGTGGAGCGATGCCACATATTGGCTGTGCGCCAGATTTGTGTGTGCGTCCTTCGGTCTGCCATGGTAAGGGGTCATGTCGAGAGAGTCAAACTCGTTGATGAACTCATCGACGAGCTGCTGCCAGTCTTCCATCGTCCAGCCCTCGGTTTCTTCCTTGGAAGGTGACAGCTCTATGCGGATGGCAAACTTCTTGAACTCGTTGTTGCCCTTGCGCTCCCTTTCCGTCTCTCGGATATGCAGCATCATCCGTCCCCAGATGGCAGACGGTGACAAGTCTTCCGGCAGGAAATTGAGCTTCACTGTCTCGGCATCGAGCTTGTCCATGGCATAGGTTGTCATGGCGGCTCCGTGTGAAATGGTGTGTACTTGTGCAATCATAGGCAAAGTGGCATCTATCTGGACAGACTTTCAATGATGTTGTTCCACCGCTCCATGAGAGTGTCCACTTTCTGGAGCCAGTAGCGCATGAAATCATCACTGCGGAAGAGCCTCCTGCGCTCTTCCTGGTTTCGGGTTTTGAGTGCATTCTTCACATGCACCAGTTCGCCCCTGGCATCGTTGAGGGTGGCGATGGCCTCTGCCTCTCGCTCCGTCATCCGTGCCTTGGGATGGTGGCCGGTGATGACCTTGCGGACATAGCGGCTCATGGTCAGTCCGCACTTCTCGGCTATGCCGTCGGCGGTCTTGTATTCTGCTTCTGTCAGTCGTACCTGAATGCGTCGGGTGCGGTTCTCTTTAGGGTTGTTATCTGTCATTTCGGTTGTAAACTATAAAGGGTTAGGAAAACCAGTGCGAGCCTGCGAGTAGTGGCAAGAGGCACTTGTCGGCACGGATGCTGCGTAGCGCATTTGTGTGACATGGGCAACTCTTGCTATAACTGGTCGTAATTCGACCACGACTGACTGGGGCTTCACGGCTGTAAAGTCGCTGTCTGTCGGCATAGTCTTGGAAGAGTCCCTGTCGGTGGAAAACCGACTGTCAAAAGAGAAAGGTGGTAAGCGGTAGTCTGCTGACTTCCTTTTCCCTTTTGTTCGGCTTGCTACACCTGTGGGCTCTTGCCGTAGGCATGTGCCGATAGGTGGAGCTATTTCAGTCAAGAGAAGAAGCAGTAAGGGTCTGTTGTGGCTGTGCCATCGGCAGACTGTTACGCCTCTTGACTGAGGGCTGCTTGCCAGACCATTACCTTCTCTCATGTAGCCATCGCTGTAAATCAGCCTCCAGTTTTTCTGGCGTATCTTTTTCGGCAATCCATAACAGTTTGGCACCAAGACGTGCCACTTGTTTGTCGGTCAAATCTGGCATACATTTGTTGACCAGCTCTCCCACAACTTCCCACCGTCTGCCAAGTACGGCATCGGGAGATTTGTCCTCGTCATCCCTGTGGAGGTAGTCAGAGACAGTCTTGTACTTGTTCATGGCGATTCTCAGGGTGAGCCAATCAGCATACCGCCAACGGTATCTGGCATAAACCCGTGCGCTGATACGGCACAGCTCGAAAGCGTCAATAAGGTAGGCTCTGTCAAGGGGACGGCCTTTCTGCTGTTTCAAGTCCTGTATCATGTATCGTCCTCCTTGCCTGTTTCATCAGCGTTGCAGCCAATGTTTCCAGATGGGTAATCAACGGGGACGTTACCCAGCTGGCCGTTGTTCAACAGCCGTACAATATCCGACAGGGCATAGCGGTTGTGACTGCCCACTTTCTTAGGGGCAATGATGCCACGCTTCTGCCATAGCCAGAGGGTCGATTTGGCTATGCCCAGTTTATCACATACCTGACCAGATGAAAGGTAGGTCTCGCCATTGATGGCGTTAGCACCAGTCTTTGTCAGTTCCTTGCTTCTTGCCGCAAGGGTCATGTCAACGACATCCTTTGCGAATTTGGTGAGGTCGGCGGCAGTGACCTCCAGTTTGAGGTTGCCACCGCCAATCTCCATGAGTGTTGAAATATCCATGATGTTTTACAGTTATAGGGTGTATAATATGTATATGTGTATAAAGTGTATAATTGTATAAGTGTATAGGAGTATAGTCAGTCTATCAGGTTGATAAGCTCCTTCTTCATGTCATCGTCAATGGCACGATACCGGGCAAAAGCCTTGGAGCCTGCCACATGGCCTGACATCGAAGCAATCAGATTCGGGTCTTTGACCTGTTTGTACAGGTTGCCAATGAAGGTGCGGCGAGCCATGTGGCTGGATGCTATCTCATTGATAGGTCGTTTCACCTCCTGATGGGTAAGCGTGTCAATGACCGTAACAATGCGGTTGACACCTGCCTTGGTCAGTATCTCACGGATGGCATCATTGTACTTGAAATTGATGTGCTGGGGAAACAGCACCTCACCCTTGTTGCGGTTCAAGCGTTCAATGATGGACATCGCCTTTGCCCCAAGCGGCACACGGACGCTTGCCCCGACCTTGTTGCGGGTCTTCTGCGGAATATACTCCAGCACACCGTCAATGATGTTGTCGGTGGTGAAGCTCACAAGGTCACCGTAACGGCATCCCACCATGCACTGGAAGATGAACATGTCGCGGTAGCCCTCCAGCATGGGGTTGTCACTGAAATCATGAGCCAGCACCTGGTCACGCTCGGCGATGGTCATGTAGTATGGTGTTCCGTAGAGCGTGCCCGGCATGTCGAACCTATCGAAGGGATTGTCGCCCTGTGCGCCATTGAGAAAAGCCCAGTGAACGATAGTGCGCACCATGGTAAGGATATTGTTCACGGTGTTGCCCCCTCTGGGTGTCCTTATCCTGCCTTTGGTGCGGTTGTCGAGATTTCCGTAGATGGAGGGGTACTTGTCCACAAAGGTGTGCTCCTGCTCCACAAACTTCTTGAAGGCGGCAATGTCCTCGGCTGTGATGGAGCCGATGGCAAAGGAGTAGTCCTTCATCTTGCGGACGCTGCGCTGGTATTTCTCGAAGCGTTCTATCTTGTCTATGACACCACGGTAGTTGGAAGCCTGATGTTTGTCGGACTTCTTCTCTTCAATGAACTTCCTGCCCCATACTGCAAGCCCGGTCTCTACAATCTCGCCGTTCTGCACCTTGAAGGCATTAGGATGGTGATAGGCGAAGATAAGCTGCTGAAGCCACTTGTTGGTTGCACCGATGTAAAACTCCTTGGAGATAAGGCTGGTTATCTCCATCACGGAGCGGTTCAGGCGAAGTTGTTCCTCATTAGGCACCAATGCCACACGGAGGCGGTAGCCCTGACGCTCGCTGCTCCAGTGGTTAGGGTTGATAGTCAGCTCACTTGCGGCCTTGATGTCCGTCCTTGTACGATCATCACGGACGCGGAAATATATGGTTGCCTTGTCGGTCACGTTGTTCTTGGCGGACTTGGCGCGGATAAAAGCGGAAATCTTCATGTCTAATGATATTCTTATATTATCGGGTAATACGGTATTATTCAATCATCTTCAGGATGTCTCGCTTGGTGTCATCGTCGATGGCACGGTAGCGAGTGAAGGAAACGCTGTTCTCTGTATGTCCCGTAAGTGACGCAATCAGCGCAGGGTCTTTGACCTGCTTGTAGAGGTTTCCGATGAAGGTACGTCTGGCCAGATGCGAGGCAGCAACTTCATATAGCGGACGCTGCTCTGCCTGACGTGTCAGCGGATTGAGGGTCATCACGATTCGGTCGATTCCTGCCATTTTGAGGATTTGCTTGATGTCCTTTCGGTAGAGGTCATGCGAGAACCATCGGAAGAGGTATTCACTTTCGGGGTCAAGTTCCTCCAAGATGGCCTTGGCCTTGTCAGAAAGGGGAACGCGCACAAGTTCCGTGCGGCCAGCCAGCAGGTTCTTGTGTGGGACATATTCAAGGAAGTCACCATTGATGTGCTGCCATGTGAAGTATTCGAGGTCGTTGCTGCGACAGCCCACAAGGCACTGGAAGATGAACTTGTCGCGGTGACGCTCCAGACGTGGGTACTGGCTAAGGTCGAAGTTCATCACCTTGTCACGCTCCTCAATGGTAAGATAATAAGGTGTACCGAAGAGCTGCTGGTCGAGCGACACATTGCGGAAGGAGGTGTCTGCCAGATAGCCTTCCTTTACAGCCCAGTTAAGGAACATGTTGAGCCGTTTAATGCCGCTAATAATGCCATTTCGGGAAATGGGACGAATCCACTTCTCATTCTTGATGTCGAACTGGGCGAAGAACTTGCGGTTGGCATCACGGTACTCATGTTCGTGTTCCATGTAGTCGGCATAGTCTTCCACCTGTTCCTTATCGAAGAGTTCAAGGGAGAGGCGGAAGTCTGGATTGCCGTTGTTGTACCCCAGCCACTTCTCATAACGCTGGAGTCGGTGAAGGACAGAGGTCTGCGCTTGCCGATGCCAGTCGTTGAACTCAGACCGCTCCAGATACATCTTGAAGTAGTCTATCAGCCCAAGTTCCTCGCCGCCGTTATGCTCATCAGCAGGGAGGGCGGCTTTATCCTCGGTCTTGGTCTCAACCATTTTCAGGGTGCAGTCTTCCAATGCGGCTGCAAGCCATTTGGCATCCATACCTTTCTTGTATTTCGTCTTTATCATGTTCAGTATCTTCTGTATTAACTCGTTTGTCTGTTGCTGCCGTTCTATCGGGACAGCCTTTTTCGGGGTGTCGGCGGCATAGCCTGGCACTGACGCATCCCAGTATTCGGGATTGATGGTGATGGAACTGGCGGCTTTGATGTCCGTTTCCTTGTCTCTCAGTCGGAAGTAGAGGAAAGCTATGTCCTCATTTTTGCTCCGGCTTCGTCTTAGTGTGACGCTTACTTTCATTGCTTCGGGTATTTTGGGTTAATATTCGATGTCCTTTGACCTTGTTTTGGGGTTCCCAAAATCTGTTTGGGGTTCCCAAATTTTGGGTTTTGGGGTTCCCAAAGTTAGTGAAAGGTTCCCAAATTGTTCCCGTTTATCCCGAATAAGTGCGATTTCGTTTAGAAAGTTTAAGTTTTCGCAAATTGCTCTATATCAGTACATTTCAGTGCATTTCTGGCAGTCCAAAACAGCCACTTGTTCATGGCGATGTACACAGAGATCGCACCGACAACGGCAACTACACCGGCGATGGCATAGCACAGCTTCACTACATAAGGAACATACTTGGCAATCTCCTCCGTTACGGTAGAGAGGGCATTGGTTCCTGCGGTGTAGTCACCAGCTGCGTTCTGCGCAAAGGTTACGGCAGTACCGCAAAGAAGCATCATGGCGAGCATCTTCATGCGATTGGCACTGAAGAGATTCTTGGTAAACTTTTTGATTTTCTTCATTTTTTTCTACGTTTTACAGATTTTTTTAATTACTATTCACACGATTATTCTCTCTTGGCCATTTGAGATTATTTCGTTATCCTGGTTATTGTTATCCTGTCATTTATCGTGTTCGTTATCCTATATGATATTGTAGCCAAAGAAGGCTGGGAAGAGTATGAATGCTCCAATCATGAACAGGCAAGCCCCGACGAGCATCATAATACTCTTGGTGATGTCACCTTCACCTGTCGTCATCTTGAAGTATATCTGCAATGCGCCGATGATGGCAACGATGGCAGCGATGGCGTAGGAGAGATAGACCACATACAGCATCATCGTAACTGTATAGTCATGTGCATTCGCCAAAGCATCCGCTCCCCAGCTGTAGTCAACACCTCCGCACTTGGCAGATGCTAACAATGGCTGGAAGAGCAGGATGCCAGCCGAACAAAAACCGACAATCTTATGTGTTACACCCAAACCTATTTTCATACGTTATCTCTCGAATAGAAGATTTTTGGGCCACCGGGCTTCTGATTCAATAACATATTCACCATGACATCAGGTTCCGTCTCGCCTGTACTATCCACGTCAACAGGCTCCATTGAATCCTGCAAACGCTGACATTCTTCCTCGACGGTGGTTCGTCTTTCTTTTTGAATCTTTTCCTGATACTTGTTCGCATCGTCATCATTCTCAATGAAAGTGATGTTCGATGGCTCTTCAGAATCTTCTACAGAATCACCATTAAGTCGGAAGCCATTGGTTTCTTCCAATATGCTAATTGGTTCTTCTGGATTATCCATCTGACTAACATCAAAATCTTCCTCCTCGGATTTGGGGGCATCTTTCTTCGCATACAAATCCTGCATGATTACAACAGAATAGTAGATGACATAGATGACTGTCAGAACTAATACGAATATGGCAAATGCACTCATTTTGATACTTGAATTTTTGGTTCGACTTCAAATTTGCGAGTGCAAAGGAACATAGATAAATCTGATTGAAATGAAGAAAAATTGAATTACAGTAGAATATTAACAGGAGTTTAATTTTGAGTATAATATTGCAGAAGTAATCATACTCGAAAAGGCATGAAAACAATAAAGGAGCCTCGGTTGAGACTCCTTCAAGGGAATGGCAGAAATGTGGACTACAGATTGGACGTTGGCTGTTTTACCAGATAGTCATTAAGGTCATTGTATGGGTCGAATCTATAGGTCTCATCAATGACCGTATCGCCAAGAGCTTCTTTCATTGACTCAAATGTCCGTTTGCCTCCATCGTCATTGTCAAGGTACGAGTGTACATATTTATAAAGATGTAACTCTGCCAATGCCTTGTCAAGACAGTTGATGGAGTTCAAGATCATGTAATCGCAATGATAGGGCAGACAGATACGACAGCTTTTACAATCAAATAGCATCAGGTATGAAAGGAAATCCATAAAACCTTCGAAGATGATGATGTGTTCCTGGACTACATCTTTATTCTGCCTGATAACCGTAATGTCCTTGTGACCTATACATCCTTTATAATACTGGTTCCTCACTTCGTACCCTCCAATCCTGTTGCGGAAGGCTATGCCGAAATAGTGCTTGTCCCGAAGGTCATAATGGACTTCGCAACAATACACCCGACTCAGATTCACATCAATCTTTCGCTTCATCATGTAGGATAGTAAGGCTTGGTGCATAAGTGGATGATATGCTACATTACGCATCTGTCCAGATTCCTGTCTTATTGGAGGGGCATCCTTGCGATGATACATGGCGTTGATGAAAGTGTTGCTCTTTGGAGCAAGGATGGCAAGAGCTTCACTAGTTGACCTTACATTATATAATCCCTTGATTAAATCAAGTATATCACCACCTTCTCCTAAGCCATAGTCATACCATTCATTACGTCTTGCGTCAACTTTGAAGGATGGCGTTTTTTCACTGCGGATAGGAGAGATATACCAATGGGTGTTTCCCTTTTGCTTTACTGCCTTGTGACCTTCCTTTTCAAGGAACTCCACTATGTTGATGAGTTTAGCCTGTGAAATATTCATTGTTTACATCATTAGTATGCCAGTACATATATATAAACATCCAAACTAAACTAAACTATCGTTTTCGGAGTCTTCTGGCTGGTTTTCAGATACAGACTTCTGGGGAACATATTGATACGCCTTATCAATCTTCAGTATTAGTCCCATCTCTATCAAGTATCTGAGTAGGTTAATAATGGTGTTACGTCCCCTTGAATATCCAATATTGGAATAGCCATCAGTCAATAGGTTGATCATTTTAGAGTAACCAAGTGGGACATTATCGCCGATGACGCTTTCTATAGCCTCACGATGCTGTTCTTCTGTCAATCTGGAGAAGTGCATCTTCTTGTCACGTCTCGCAAGTTCGGCTTTGTAGCCTTCCACGTAGTCTGGGAGGCCGTTGTTGTCTATTCGAAACGCAAAAGGGGCAAATTCCTTGTCTCGAATAAACATGGCTTTCACTTCGCTCATGTTGCTGTCATCAATATTCTTAGTAATCTGGAGTACTGTCTCTGCCTTGTTGTTCAACTCAGAACCGATGTGACCACGAGTGTTGTCATCGCCTTTGTTCAGATGGAGGACGGTATGGATGTGTAGGTCATAGAAGCTTGACCATCGCATCAGGTCATTGATAATATCAAGAGCCTCACTCGGATTGTTGATGTCTCTGAGAAGGTCACGTACTCCGTCGATAACAACCAGTCCGTACTGTGAATCGCCACGCAAAGCAAGGGTGATAATGTCACGTCTTTGCTCAGGAGTGTACTCACGCAATACAAAGAAATCGATAAGTCCGCTTTCCTTGTTCAAGGGAAGGTTGGCAAGCTTCAGTATTCGCTCCAGCACCTTGTGGCAATGGTATTTGCTCTGCTCTGTATCAATATAGAGTATCTTATTCTTGTTCTCTGGAAGATGTGCCTTGTAACCAAGTATCTCCTTGCCAGATATGGCAGCAGCAACTATAGCAGAAACGTTGAAAGTCTTCTTGCTCTTTGGCTTGCCGACAGATGCGCTGAAGTTGCCCAATGTGGCTATGGTTGCACCTCCACAGGTGATGATTTCTGGGGGAAAGGAATATTCCTCTGTCACCTTCAGTTTGATGTGCTTTAATAACTGCTCGAATGTTTTCTGGTCAATTCTCTGATTGCCTAATGTCGTTATATCCATCATTATTTTAAGTCTTTATGTTTATAAACTCCTTTTAATACTTTCTCCATGTGAGTGTCTGCATATTCTTCTATCTCCTCCTGAGAGAGAACCCTGTTTTTGGCAATCCACCTGTTCAGGTCATCTCTTCTGATGTATATCACCTTGCCGTTTGGCTTATAAATAGGCAGTTCGTGCTTACTTGTAAGCTTATACACAAGACTTGGTGATAGTGTGAGATAGTCGGCTGCCTCTGTGACAGTCAGATACTCTTTAAGGAGATACATCTTCTTTTCTATAAAGAGCATGTGGTTGGCAAGTTCTTTAAGTGTCCCGAATCTTCTAAGAAAATATTCGAGGTTATTGAGCTTGTTGATAGTTTCCTCAATATCTTCCGTCTGTTCGAGGACTCTTTTTGCTGATTCAAGTCTGTCCAGCAAACTCATGATGTGCATATTGTCAAGTGGATTGACTCGTGGAAACTCTTGTGGTGTCATTGTCTTGAATGATTTCGTTATACGTTCTATTCTGTAACAGCCAATCGTCCAGTTCGCTTCTGTCGAAGTACATAAGCTTACCTGTCGGTTTGTAGTGAGGAATTTTACCTGCACTGGTCAGTTTGTACAGGTGTGATTCAGTGATACCCATATACTCACAGGCTTCTGCAACTGTGAAAACGGTCTTGACCTCGCTGTAGAATCGGTCAACATGCTCGATGGTCAATAGCTTTGGATTGATATAATCCAATTTCTCCTCGATGCAATGAAGCCGCTTGGGTAAGTCACTATTGACAAGTTCTGTGAGTCGCTGGTCTATGGAAACAATCATTTCCAGCGTACTGTCTGAAATTTGTGTCTTACGTCTGCCCATTCTTACTTATTTATCTTGTAAATACTATGGAGAAAGCCCTCCGTTACCATTGTAAACCGGTTACGGAGGGCAAAAGTACATGGATAGTCAGGAATGAGAAAGAGAGAAAATAGAGACTCTATCTGATTCTCTCGGTCACTCCCTGACTATTTCTTTTCAGTTATTTGTCAGTGTTTCTTTTTCTTTGATATTTCTGCCCGATAGGACGTACTGCATCATCAATTATCTTCTCCTGGGCTGACATTTCCAAATCGACAATGGAATAGAGTGCAGAAGATAAGGACTTCTGGGTCAGAGTGTCTTTGCCTGTAGAACTGACAATGCAGCGTTGATGGGCAATGACGTTCTGCCAGTTGCGGATGATGAGATTGTAGAGGGAAAGCTGGTCGAAGAAAAAGGCTACAAGCCGATTGTTGCGCGAATGGAGCGGCATGGTCATCCTGCCGTCCAAAAGAGAAAGGAGGTCGCTGGCATTGATGACCTCTCTGAAGATTTGTGCTTCGTTACAACAATGGGCAAGGTTGTCGAGGTCATCATTGTCAAGACAAGAACAGAGATTGAAGTCAGATGCTTCTCTGACTCTCTTACGGGCAACAAAGGTGTTGGAAGAAGGTTGTGTGGTGTTGAACAGATGAAGCATTTCTTTCAGATCACCATCACTTGCATCAATCTTGTTGAAGTAATACTCAACAAGATCACGGCGGTTTGTAAGCAGTGAATCGATAATACGGTAGTTCTTCTGGTGCTCGTTCTTGCTCCTGGCATCGACTGCATCATGGAACTCATGGCTATAGACAAAATCATCAGCATAACGCTGATAAAGTTTGCCTTGGTTAACGACTTCGACCTGATAGAGGTCATGGGCTTCGCGGAGCATTTCGAGCAAGCCCGAATCACCGCACTTGGCGGCAGTCAGATGTACTGGCTGCGTCAGTCTCTCCAAAAAGAGAGAGAGAGAATTTTTCTTTTCTCATTGCTTTTGATGTTTATTAAAGTGAATAAATATATAAACAGACGGCTTTCGCCAATCTTTTTTTTTCTCATCGTTGTGTAGCAATAAGGAAAATCTCTCTCTGCTGGTAGCAAGAGCAAGCTTACTGGCTGCCTTACCTGATGGTAAGACTGCCAAGTGTCGTAAATTTTATTAACGATTCGTGCATACATACTACGTCAATTTGAACTGCAAAGGTACTGTGCTTCTATGTAGTCACTCTTCATTAGACGATAAAAAACACAAAAAGTGAGCAAATTTTTATTTGCCCACATGAATTGTAGGATGAATGTACTCTGAATTTCTTCATCCATTGTTGTATTTGGATGCTATACGTTTCAACTCGACATCAAAGATTCCATAATCTGACCGTTTTTTTAAGGCGGTCAGTCCAGTAACCATACTTCCTCTATTTGGTGCTTGTCCGTTAATAGTGAAACAAGCCTTCGCTTTTTCCCAATACTCTTTGTTGGTTTTCGAGAAAGTGAAAAAGATAAAGTAGGAAAGGTGTCGTTGGCTCTTAATCCATTCGATGGGTTTCCTTGTAGTCTGTTCGCCGAGATTGAAGATACTAAGGAAAGCTTCGGCTGTAGTGTCAGGGCTGATGTAACCCTTGTCAAGGAGGTCTTGATATAGACTGCGGACACGGCGTGTACCATAGGTGGCGTCGAAATAACGCTCTTCGTTTGGCTTGTTGAGTTCGGAGAAATCTACTTCAGGATAGAGTTTCATCACTTTCTCGTTTCTCTTGAACTGCTTTTCGGTTATTGGAAGTGATGAGAGTTTGTTAGATTTGTCGATGCTCCATTGCTCTTCAAAATGTGACCATTTGTGGCGCATGGTAAGGTGTAGCATTTCACCTATGGCAAAGGCGATAATCTTTAATGTGAATATATCAGTGTCACCTTTGGGCTGGTACTCAGCAGTGAGATAACCTGCACTAACTGCACGGTCGAAGAGGTCGGCAGCTTCCTCGTAAGCAAACTCGTTAACCAGATATTTGAACTTACCCTTGGACTCTTGGTTAAGGTCATAGCACAAGGCATGGATGGACTTCATGGCTTGAACTACGCCTGAGAGAGCATCATAAGTGTTCTTTGGCAAAGTCTCTTTACCATCCTTAATATAGTTCTCCAACATTTCCGGGGAACCCAGCATAGCTATCTTATCTATGATGATTGGGTCTGGATTAAGGCTGGTATATAGCATCATATCCTCCTTCCATTGCTCGAAATGAAGCAATTCGTCAGCGTAAGTCGTTAACTTCGTGTTACCACCTATGCAGATGTCATAAATGAGTTGCTTTGCGAACTTGTTAAACTTCACAAAGCTCAAAACGGCTTCTTGTCTCGTTACCATATATATAATAATGTAAGAGGGTTCTACTCGCTTATGCTTGGAATGAGGTTGACGGCAGCCTGTTTGTTTTTGTCGAGCACCTTGGCATATATCTGAGTAGTGGAAAGCTCACGATGGCCAAGGAGTTTAGAGACTGTGTAGATGTCGGCTCCAAGGTCGAGCATCATCACAGCGAAGGTGTGACGAGCGCAATGGAATGTGAGGTTCTTAGTGATTCCAGCGGCGAGTGCCCAACGCTTCAGTTCAAGTGAAGTCCATGCACCATAGGTGAATCCTTCAAACACACGGTCAACATCGTTACGACGGGTGCCCAAGTATGCAGCAGCCTGGTCGGAAATGTCAAGATATTCCTGACCACCAGTTTTCTTCTGCTTGAATACAATACGTGTGAATTTGCCGAACTTCTGAATTTCGCCCCATGTCAGCTTCTCAATATCGCTCTTGCGCAGACCTGTCAGACAAGAGAACAGGAATGTGGCTTTCAGAATGGGGTAGTTGCATGGTGTAGCAGCCATCTTCTTCACCTCTTCGAGTGTCAGATATTCACGAGCCACTTCTTCAGCCTTGAAGCCCTCGATGCCACGCATAGGGTTTTTGTCAATGATATGTTCCTCAAAAGCCTGATTGAGACAGGCACGTAGTTTATTGAAGTAAGAAACCTTCGAGTTCTGTGACAATCCAACGAACACATAAGAAACCTTGGGGTCAGTCTTCTTTTGTGCATCCTTCTCTGCAGTGTTCAGATAATCCTTGAATCCCTGGATCCATTCGGCATCGATATCATCGAATGTGGTTGCTTCATCGCAGTACACCTCCAAATGCTTCAGGCAACTGTGCCAGTTTCCCCAATTACCATTTGAGTCTGGTGTCTTCAGACGGTCTTCGCACATCTTGCGATAGTATTCAAGGAAGCGGACACCTTCCTGCTTGGGCTGGGTGATGTCAAACTTGCCGTTGATGATTTCCAACTCCCGTTTGGCTCTCATGGCATTGGCTGCTGCAAGAGCCTGACGGTTTTGTTCTCTTTCCTGTGGGGTAGTGGGAACTACTTGATAGAGCTTCAGGTATTCCTTTTGACGCTTGCCACCAACATTGATGTCAAGGTACAGGCTCGAACTTCCATCTTTGAGCTTCTTTTCGCGAAGCTTCACTTGTCCTCTTTGGACGCTTGCTGATTTTTTCTTTGCCATAGTTTGTTATCGTTTTTGAGATAACCACCGAACTAACTTTTGAGGGACACTTTTTCTGTCCCCGGGGGACAGATTTTGCACCTTTGATGTAATCTCGGGGGACATCTGGGGGACAAAGTTAGGAAAAAATCTGCAAATAGACAATACCAAAGTCAAGAATCTGCAAATAACGACACAAACTTTAACACTTGAAAATAAGCGTATTACAGCCGTATTTTTGCAGATTTTATAATTTTCTTTGCAGTGGCATCACTTTCCCACGCAGAAAGTGCTGAAGATGTTGTTGAGGGTTTCTTGGGGGGTGATTTGTCCGCCAGTGATGTCTGCAAGATGATTGAGGGTGAGGCGGAGGTCTTCGGAAAGGAGGTCTCCGCTTAATTCTTGTTGGAGACCGTCAATCACACGGGCAATGCTTTCATGAGCCAGCGTGAGGGACTCGTAGTGACGGGCATTGGTGATGATGATGTCGGTGTCGGCGGTCTTGGGGGCTGCATCGATGAGCTGTTGGCGGAGGTTGTCGAGTCCGATGCCGTATTTGGCTTGGAACGCTTCAGTCTTGTTTTCGATACGGATGACGGTCTGGTCTTTGTGGATAGGGATGTCGGGGTAAGGAACGCCGGGTTCGGTCATCATTAGGATGATGGTGGCACGTTGGGCGGCGCTGAAGGAACGGTCGATGCCGAGGCGTTCAACTTGGTCATCGGTGTGGCGGATGCCTGCCGTGTCGATGAATCGGAAGGTGATGCCACCGAGTTGGATAGTGTCTTCGATAGCATCGCGGGTGGTGCCTTGGATGTCGCTGACGATGGCGCGTTCTTCCCCGAGGAGGGCATTGAGGAGTGTGGATTTACCGACATTTGGAGCCCCGACGATGGCGACTGGAATGCCGTTCTTAAGGGCATTACCCGTGTGGAAGGTGTCGGCTAGATGGGTGATGCGTGCGTCGATCCTTTGGGCAAGTTCCATGAGCTCGGTTCGGTTGGCAAACTCAAGGTCTTCGTGGTCGGAGAAGTCGAGTTCGAGTTCTAATAACGAGGTGAGTTTCAGGAGCTGGTCGCGAAGTTGCGCCAGTTCGGAGGAGAAATGACCGCGAAGTTGGGATAGGGCGATGTCGTGGGTCGCCTTGTTGTTGGAGGCGATGAGGTCGGCTACGGCTTCGGCTTGGGAGAGGTCGAGCTTACCATTGAGATAGGCACGCATGGTGAACTCGCCAGGCTTGGCCATGCGGCAGCCGTTCTGCACGAGAAGTTCCAGGACTTGGTTGAGAATATAGCGGGAGCCGTGACAGGAAATCTCTGCGGCGTCTTCGCCTGTGTAGGAATGTGGAGCACGGAAGACGGAGACGAGGGTCTCGTCAATATTACTAATGTGGCCGTAGTGGATGGTGTTGGGCTTGGCGTGGGTCAAGTCCTTGGTGAATATGCGGGAAAGAATCTCCAGCGCTTGTTCTCCTGAGATGCGGATGATGCCGAGGGCTCCACCTGGAGCGGTGGCAGGGGCGCAGATGGTGTCGTTATTCATTATTGTTTTGCCAAGTGTTGGGCGAGCTCATCAAATTCTGTTGAGCACCTTCTCGATGAGGGTGTCGATGGTGTTTTTGTATTCAGTGTTCATCTCAGTGGTGTAGCGATTGGCGATGACCATGCAGCAGGTCATGGCGCGGTGGCCGAGCAGCGAGGAGAGACCGGCAACGGCGGAGGATTCCATCTCGAAGTTGCAGATGTGGAGACCGTCGTATTCAAAGGCTTCCACCTTCTTGTTCTGGTCGGGGTCTTGAATTTTGAGACGAATCTGACGGCCTTGCGGACCATAGAAACCTCCGCAGGCAATCGTATATCCGCGCACCATATCGTCTTGAGCAATCTGGTTGATGAGGTCGGGGTCGGCAATTGCCACGTAGGGAGCGCCCTTGAGGGGACTCCAGTTCATGTGCTGCTTGAAGGCTTCCTCCAATGCCAAGTCGCATACATCGTTCCTTCCTGCATAATAGTTGAGCAGTCCGTCGAAGCCGATACTCTTCACCGATGCGATGAACGAGCCTGTGGGCGTGAAGGGTTGCAGACCTCCGCAGGTGCCAATGCGCACGATGGTTAGCGTCTTGTGCTCGGGCTTTTCCGTGCGGGTATTGAAGTCGATGTTGGCAAGGGCGTCGAGTTCGGTCATGACGATGTCGATGTTGTCGCAACCGATGCCCGTGGAGAGGACCGTGATACGCTTGCCCTGATAGGTGCCCGTGATGCTATGGAACTCGCGGCTGCTGATCTCGCATTCCTGTTCGGAGAAATGGGCAGCTACAGTGCTTACTCTGCCAGGATCGCCCACAAGGATGACGCGGTCGGCAAGCTGTTCGGGACGCAGATGCAGGTGGAACGCTGAACCGTCAGCGTTGATGATGAGTTCGGATGGAGGAAAAGTCTTCATAGGAGCGTGGTTGTATGAGGGGAATGATGATGTTTATTTCACGAGTTCGAGGGTGCGGATCTGCTTCTCCAGTTGATGTGTTTCTGTTTGCAGTTCCTTGATGCGAGCCTCGAGATTAAGGATAGGCTGGCGGTTTGTGGGGGATGTCTCGCGCATCTGCTGTAGTTGCTCGTTGAGGGCGGTCAGGTTCTTCTCCTTCTGCACCCATTCACGGCAGAGCTGCTTAGCTTCGGAGATGTTGAAGTCGTCGAGGGTGTAGCAGGTGCGGGTGTCGTTGAGGACAAACTCGAAGTCCTTATGAGAGGTGAGAGGCGAGAGGTGGGCAGTGATCTGCTTGATGCGTTGCTTGGCATCAGCCTTTGCCTGTTTCTGCTCGTTACTCATTGGAATGGCGGCGAGGGACTGAAGGGATGCCGCAGCACGGAGCTCATCGATGTCGGCAGTCTCGTAGTCGATAGTCTGGCGCGAGTCGTTGGGGATGAAGGTGTAGATGCAGACCTTGCCCTGGGGCTGGTAGCGGTCGCTGGCGAACCATCCGATGCGGGTGGCTTCGTCGATGACCAGCATGTAGTCATTGGCGTAGGAATTGTAGGGGAAGCCCATGTTCTCTGCCTGATAGAAACGCTTGGAGTCGCTGTCGTAGCGGGTAGCGTAGAGGTCGTAGTTGCCGTAGCCGTCGTCAGTGCGGGCAGCGAAGTAGAATGTCTGTCCGTCGGGCATGAGGAAGGGGTAGTTGATGTCGCCCTCGATGCCGAGTCCCTCGATGGCCGTGCCTTCGGTCAGGCGTTCGTTCTCGAGATAATAGCGGGTCAGTTGCAAGTGCGTACTGTCAGTCCCCTCGGGACGGAGCACCATGCCGTTGAGCTGGGTCTGATACTGAACGATGTCGCCTTTGTCGGAGAGGGTTAGGGTGCCGAGGTCGGCGGAGATGGGATAGGCCTTGAGGAACTCCTTCTTATCCACCACGACGCTATCGACGATGACCACGCGGTCAACACCACGCAGACCGTTCTCACCCTTGTGGCAGATGGTCACCACCTTGTCGAACGTTTCCGTTGATTCACGTTTACGCTTGGCGGTCGCGATGAGTTTCTTGGCGGCAGCGTCCGCCTTGCCGAATTGCAGTTGCATTACCTCCATGCTCAGTTCTTCTTGCGAAGAGATGGGGGTGAGGTAGGGATATTGGACCTCGAGCGGTTCGGCTTCCACCTGTTGTCCGTTGTTCGTCTGCTGTGCAGCTTCCGTGGACTGTTTGCTTTTGGTCGTTTGGAAACTGATCAGCGTGGAGATGCTGTCAATCTGTGCATGGGCTGTGATGGCTGTGCAGACGAATATCAGTGAGATGATTTTCTTCATATATAATGTGTTTATACGAGTTCTACGATGGTGATGCCAGCGCCTCCAAAGCGGATGTCTTCGTCGTAGAAATCGGCGACGGGGGGCATGGTGTTGAGGTGTTGGCGGATGACGGTCTTGAGGGCGCCGGTACCGGTTCCGTGCAGAATTTTTACACGCGAGGCACGGGCCACAAGAGCGTCGTCGATGAAGTAGGTGACGGCTTGGATGGCCTCGTCGCCACGCATGCCGCGCACATCGAGCTGTTCCTTGAAGTTGAGCGTCGTGTTGCGGATTTCGTTGCGGGTCTGCACACTGACGAAGGTAGCAGCCACGTTCTTTTCCTTTTTCGGAGCTTCTGCAGGTTCCAGACGGTCGAGCTTCACGTTCGTGGTAATGTGGCCAAAGATGACTGTGGCCTCACTACCGCTGATTTTTTGAATCTGGCCGACGGTAGTCTGACCTTTTAGGCGAACATAGTCGCCCGACTCCCAGAGTGGGAGGGTTGATATAGCGTCAGTATCTTTGTTGGGCGCATTGCGTGATCCCGTCCCTTTAGGGGCTTGGGGGGCATTCTTTCTTTCTTCCTTTCGCTTGCGACGAGCCACCAGCTTCTCCATCTGCCGTCTGATTTTCTCGTCGGCGATGTCGGGGTCGATCTCGCGGATGTCCTGCTTGAAGTCGGTGAGGTCCTGACGGATGAGTCGGGTGCGCTCCTTCTCTGCCTGCGCCTCCTTGATATCCTTGATGGTTTGCTCGATTTTTGCGTTCGACTCCTTCAACATCTGCTCCGCCTCCTCTTTGGCATGTGCGATGATGACCTTGCGCTGGTCATGCAGCCGCTGGATGTCTTCCTCATATCGCTGGATGGTCTGCTCCATCTGCTTCTCATGCTGATGGATGCTCTGGCGCTTCTGTTCCCAATAGCGCTTGTCGCGGACGATGTCCTGCAGGTACTTGTCAGAGTTGATATAGTCCTTGCCGACAATCTCGCTGGCATCCTTGATAACCTCGTCGGGGATGCCAGTTTTGCGAGCAATCTCGATGGCGAATGAGCTGCCAGGGTTGCCGATGGAGAGCTGGAAGAGGGGTTGCATCTGTTGGCGGTCGTAGAGCATGGCGCCGTTCACGATGCCCTCGGTCTCCTGGGCATAGTGCTTCAGGTTCTGATAGTGAGTGGTGATGACGCCGAACGCATGCTTCTTGTTGAACACCTTCAGCATCGCCTCTGCCATCGCGCCGCCAATCTGAGGTTCGGTGCCGCCACCGAACTCGTCGATGAGGATGAGGCTCTTTCCGTCACAATGCTTCATCATGTTCTTCATGTTCAGCAGGTGGGATGAGTAGGTAGAGAGATCGTTGTCCAGGCTCTGTTCGTCACCAATGTCGATGAAGATGCTGCGGAAGATGCCGAAGATACTGCTCTTTGCCACCGGCACGGGCATGCCGCACTGGAACATGTACTGCAGCAGTCCCGTCGTCTTTAAGCACACTGACTTGCCGCCGGCGTTCGGTCCCGAGATGAGCAGGATACGTTGTTTCTGCGTCAGTGTGATGTCGAGGGGCACCACCTTGCGTGGTTCTTCCTCCCGATGTTCCATATTATATATACTGAATTTCAGTTCTAAGAGAGGATGCACGGCGATGGACCAGTCCAGCACCTGCTTGTTCTCCATGCGCGGCTCGGTGCTTTTTGTCATGATGGCGAACTTCGCCTTGGCGTGAATGAAGTCTATCTCGGCGAGGAAATCGTAGCTTCGGAGAATGTCATCCACCTCGGGCCTCACCGTCTGGGTGAACTCCATCAGAATGCGGTTGATTTCTTTCCGCTCCTCACTCTCCAGTTCGCGGATCTTGTTGTTCGCCTCCACCACCTCGGCGGGTTCGATGAAGACCGTCCTGCCCGTGTCTGACTCATCGTGCACGATGCCGCGGATTTTCCGCTTCATGGCTGGTGCTACGGGGATGACCAGTCGGCCGTCGCGCAGGGTTGGCGACACGTCCTTGTCGATGAGTCCTTCGCCCTTTGCCGAGCGGAGTATGTTCTGCAAGGCTCTCGACACGCTGCCCGCCGTCGCCGCCAGTTCCTGACGGATTTGCAACAGGGCGGGCGATGCAGTGTCCTTCACATGGCCGTACTTGTCCAGAATCTGGTCGATGCGCTTCACCATCTGCGGATAGGTCTTCACCTCCTGGGTCAAGGCATATAGATGGGGAAACTTCGGGATTGTCTCCTCCTCGTCCTGGCATTGGCGCAGGAATTTTACGATGAGGTCTATTGTGTTCAGTGAACGTTGCAGATTGAACAGTTCCTCCACCTCCAGACACGCATTCTGGATGCGGATGCGCTTCAGCGAGGCACGCACGTCGAAGAAGTTCTGGTCGGGGAAATCCTCCTCGCCCTCCAGCACGCCCACCATCTCCATCGTCTGCTTCACCTGTCGGCGTATCTCATCAAACCGGTCGAAGAATCCCATATCCTTCACCCGTCCCTCGCCCAATGGACAGAGGCACAGCCCCGTGAGCCGTGCCCTGATCTGGTCGAAGCCAATCTTCTCTTCGTATGTGTTCGGATAAATCATGGGCACAAAGGTACGGAGATTTCACGAAACGGCAAAAAAGTCAGAGGAATATTTGGCGGAGTGGGGAAATTGATATGTTATTTGTCGATAAAATACGATAACGGATTAGATGCCGAGCGGTTCGGCAGACATCGCGAGACTAAACGTTGAGTTCTTTGGCAAGAAATGCTGCTGTGATGCCCTTACCGCTCGCAGCAACATATTCAGGGGTGCCGGTTACTACAACGGTGCCCCCTTCTCGTCCACCCTCGGGACCGATGTCGATGAGGTGGTCAGCAAGCTTGATGACATCGAGGTTGTGCTCGATGACGATGACGGTGTTGCCCTTGTCGATGAGGCGGTTGAGCACTGCCATGAGGGTGCGGATGTCCTCGAAGTGGAGACCCGTGGTGGGCTCGTCGAGGATGTAGAGGGTGCGACCAGTGTCTTTCTTGGCGAGTTCGGTGGCAAGTTTCACGCGTTGGCTCTCACCACCGGAGAGGGTGGAGGAGGGCTGTCCGAGCTTAATGTAGCCGAGTCCGACATCCTGCAACACTTTAATCTTCTGAAGAATCTTGGGTTGGTTCTCGAAGAACTCGACCGCCTGGTTGATGGTCATGTCGAGCACGTCGGCGATGCTCTTTCCCTTAAAGCGGACCTCGAGGGTTTCGCGGTTGTAGCGTCGGCCATGACAGACTTCGCAGGGCACGAGCACGTCGGGCAGGAAGTTCATCTGGATGGTCTTGTAACCGTTGCCGCCGCACACTTCGCATCGTCCGCCGGCGACATTGAAGGAGAAGCGTCCAGGCTTGTAGGCACGCATTTTCGACTCGGGCATCTCGACGAAGAGTCGGCGGATGTCAGTGAAGACGTCTGTGTAGGTGGCGGGATTGCTTCGGGGCGTGCGTCCGAGGGGCGACTGATCGACGCTGACCACCTTGTCGATGTTTTCAACACCATCAATAGCATCGAACGGAAGTGGCTCTTTCTGAGAGCGATATAAGTGTTGGCTTAAGTAGGGCTGTAGGGTCTCGTTGATGAGAGTGGATTTGCCGCTGCCGCTTACGCCAGTGATGCAAACGAGCATGCCTAGTGGTATCTCGACTGTGACATTCTTCAGGTTATTTCCTCTCGCCCCGACGATGCGCAGGCTCTTCCCGTTTCCCTTCCTCCTTACGGTAGGTACCTCTATCTTCTCCTTTCCATTGAGAAATTGGGAAGTGAGCGTATCGGTCTGGAGCATTTTCTGCGGCGTTCCCTGGAAAACCACCTCGCCGCCCTTGCGACCGGCGAGCGGACCCATATCAACAATGTAGTCGGCATTGAGCATCATGTCCTTGTCGTGCTCAACGACGATGACCGTGTTGCCCTCGTCGCGCAGTTGCTTGAGCGAGTTGATGAGCCGTACGTTGTCGCGCTGATGGAGCCCGATGCTCGGCTCATCTAATATATAGAGTACGTTGACGAGCTTAGTGCCGATCTGTGTGGCGAGCCGGATGCGCTGGCTCTCTCCGCCAGAGAGGGTCGCCGATCCGCGTGAGAGGCTGAGGTAGTTGAGCCCGACATCGAGCAGAAACTTCAACCGCGTGCTGATTTCTTTGATGATTTCGTGGGCGATGGCGCGCTGTTTCGTCTCCATCTTCTCCTCCACCGTCGTCACCCATGCGTAGAGGTCCGCTAGTTCCATGTCGCACACTTCGGCGATGTTCCGTCCGTCGATGCGGAAGTGGAGCGCTTCGCGGTTCAATCGCTTGCCTCCGCATTCGGGACATATGACCATTTTATCGACTGACTCCGTCCACTTCTCTGCCCATGCCTTCTGCTCCTCAATGCCGAGGCTTTGCACGTAGGCGGCCATCTCCTGATAATCGACGTTTTCCACATCGACAGCAGGCACGATGCCCAAACCCTTGCAGTGGGGACAGGCTCCCTGTGGCGAATTAAACGAGAAGTTGTTCGGTGCCGGATCGCGGTAGCAGAGACCCGTTGTGGGGCACATGAGTTTCTTGGAGAAATGCTTTACAGTTGACTGCCCACTGTCAACTATCATAATTTGCCCTTCGCCCATCTTCATCGCCACCTCGAGGCTCTTCCTCAACCGCTCCTCGTCCTTGTCGTTGATGGCAAGCTTGTCGATGACCACTTCGATGTCGTGGGTCTTGTAGCGATCGACCTTCATGCCCTCAGTCACCTCCATCAACTCACCATCCACTCGGGCATAGAGATAGCCTTTCTTGCGGATGCTCTCGAAGAGCTCGCGGTAGTGTCCCTTGCGGCTCTGCACGACGGGTGCCAGCAGGTAGATGCGCTGACCGTTGTACTGCTCCAGTAGGAGATGCAGCACGTCCTCCTCGGTGTATTTGACCATCTTCTCGCCTGTCTCATAGCTGAACGCCTCGCCGGCTCGGGCATAGAGCAGACGCAGATAATCGTAGATTTCTGTGACGGTGCCGACGGTGGAGCGTGGATTCTTGTTTGTCGTCTTCTGCTCGATGCTGATGACAGGCGAGAGTCCGCTGATTTTATCGACGTCGGGACGCTCCATACCTCCCAAGAAGTTACGGATATAAGCGCTGAAGGTCTCGATGTAACGTCGTTGACCTTCAGCGAAGATGGTGTCGAACGCTAGCGATGACTTGCCGCTGCCGCTCAGTCCGGTGATGACTGTCAAACTGTTGCGAGGAATCTCCACATCCACATTCTTCAGGTTGTGAACCCTCGCCCCCTCAATCTTTATCATTGGTTGTCCTCCATCATAATTATTGGCTGTTTTCCATCATCAGATGCTGACTCCTCCTCCGTCGCCGCCAGAGCCTCCGCCACTTCCAGATTCTTCACTGCCCTCACGGAAGCCCTTCAGAACATTGATAGCCTTCTTAATCTTATACTCCCGACCATCACTGCCCACTGCATGGAGGTTCATATAATAGACGCCATTCTTCACAATCTCTCCTTTGTACTTGCCGTCCCAGAGCACCAGCTTGTTGGGCTCGCCTTCGACGTGCTGAGCCGAAGCCAATGTGGCAGTGTGGAGCTTCACGCCCCATCGGTCGAAGAACTTGGCGTCGAGCTTGACGATGGACTGAGCCGTGATGCGGTAGGTGTCGTTGATGCTGTCGTTATTGGGTGTGAAACCATCGGGACAAGTCAGCTGCGACTCGCTGATGACGATGCTGATGATGTCGCTCTCATACTCGATAGTGTCGGTTCCCTGCGTGAATGTGATGTAGAGTTTTACGCCGTAACCGCCCGATTGCGTCAGGGTGTAGGAGGTATTCTCCTCGAAGCGCGTCACCAATGGCTTGTCCTCGCTGCCGCCGTCCTTTGTACTCCATACCTTCCATTCGCAGATGTACTTGTATCCGTCAGGATTGCCGATATTGGCAAAGAGGTTCAGCTCCACAGGGGCTTGCGTGGTCTGCGATGCTCCCTGTGTCACCACGACCGTGTCCTCATCGTCAATCGAATAGAGCGTGATATATGGCGCTGCCCCCGTCTCGTCAGGCGCATCAGGGATGATAAGCTTGTGGGTGCTATCCGTGCTGGTGGTGTCTACCTCGTCCGTCGCCTGTCGGGTGTTGCTCATAAAAATGCCCGTATCGTCATCATCATTGCTGCATGCGAAAAAGGAAAGCATGAGCATGCCGAGAAGGCTGAAAATGACGATGGCTTGTTTTTTTGTATCTCTCATTTTATGTTCTCAATTTGATGCAAAATTACTCAATCTCTTTTATAAAAAGGTGTTATTTCATCATAAAAACGATAAACACCCGAGTTTAATTTGTTTGGAATGGCTTTTTTTTACTAATTTTGCCCTCCGAAAAGATTTGAACATATAAATAACGATGAAAAGAATAGTTTTATTGTGGATGACTTTTGTGATGGCTGTGGCAATATTTGCACAGACACAAAAGCATGAAGTGCAGTCTGGCGAGACTCTCTATAGCATTGCACGGCAGTACAATGTCACTGTGGCATCACTGCTTCAAATCAATCCAGGACTGGATGCCGACCACATCATGGCTGGACAAAACATCAATGTGCCAGCTGGTGCCCAGAAGACGGTTGACGCTCCTGTCACTACAACTGTCACCGCCACTCCTGTCACCACTCAACCTCAAAATATTCAGCAGCAGGTTTTGCAGCAGGTTCGTCAGCAAGTCCAAGCACAGCAGGGAATAGAAGTACCTCCAACCCCTAACCGCCCACGTTACAAGACCTTGCACGAGGTGAAGAAGAAGGAAACACTCTATTCCATTTCCCGTCAATATGGCATCACTGTGGATCAGCTCGTCGATGCCAATCCCGACTTGAAGAAAACTAAATTGAAGAAGGGAGTTGTGCTCAACATCCCCTATACGATGGCAGAAGATGCGGAGTATCAGGCAGAACAACGACGTGCGGCTGAAGAGGCTGCCAAGCCCAAAGTGACAATGTATCCAACCATCAAGGCGGCTGTCATTCTGCCGTTTTCGAAGAATGAGGAGAAGGTGAGCGCCGAGTCACAGAAGATGATTAATCTGTATCAGGGCTTTCTCTTGGCAGTCGATTCATTGAAGCAGCGCGGATACAATATCGAGGTGTTTGCTTACGACGAAGTGAGTCCAGCTACACCTGTTGCCACCATCTTGCAAAAAGCGGAAATGAAGGACATGCAGCTCATCATCGGACCAATTCGCCAGTGGAATGTAAATAGTGTGGCAGATTTTGCTCATCAGAACGGCATCGCCCATGTAGTGCCACTCTCTAACGAGCTTACTTTGGTCAACGAGCACCCCACCACCTTCCAAGTCAATTCGCACAATTCCTTGTTGTATAATCAAGTCTATAACCGCTTCTGCCTCATTCACAAAGACCACAACATCATCTTTGTCAGCATGAATGACCGCGGTGACAATATGTCCTATATTGCTGATTTCAAAAAGGACCTCGATGCAAAGGGCATGAAGTACAGCAGTGGTACAGTGTCAGATCTTGCCACCATTCGTGATGCGCTGAAGAAGGGTACCAACAACGTCATCGTTCCCACGAGCGGTTCGGCAGCAGCTTTCGAAACCCTCTGCAAGAAAATTGACGGGCTCGAACTCACTTCCGAATACACGGTGCAGCTGTTTGGATTCCCTGAGTGGCAGACGCTGGTAGGAAAGTATGACAAGTATCTGGGCAAGTATCAGTGCCAGTTCTTTACCTCTTTCTACAGCAATGGTTTGTCGAGCCGCACCCAGCAGTTCAACGGACGTTTTCGCCGTTGGTTTAATCAGGATCAGTACAATAGTTTTCCTAAATATGGTGAACTGGGCTACGACATTGGTGCCTACTTCATCAAGGGAATTCATGATTTCGGTTCTGCCTTCTATGAGAATCTCCACAATTTCTCATACGTTTCCATGGAGTTCCCGATGATGTTTGAGAAGAAGAATGCATGGTCAGGCTATCAGAACCATTCCATGATGATTGTGACTCATCGCAGTGATGGCAGCGTGTTTGTGAGATAAGCCGATGAAGTTCACCAATTCTTTCATATTATTCCTCATAGGATTCTTCATGGTGTCCCTTACCTTTGCTCAGGTAGGGGAACATCGTAATGACCTTTCCATTGGTTTCACAGGTGGCTATACCATGAATACGATGGACTTCGTTCCGAAGATCAAGCAGAGTCAGAAAGGTTCACCGATGATTGGTTTTGCATCCCGTTTTGTATGCGAGAAGTATTTCACCACTATCTGTGCTGTAGAACTTGAAGTGCTGTATAATAACCTCGGGTGGAAGGAGGTTATAGAAGATGGTTCCGATAATACTTACAAGCGTGACTGGCATTTTATTGAGATGCCCATCCTCATGCAGATGGGGTGGGGACGTGAACGTCGCGGTTTGAAATTTCTTTTTGAGGCAGGTCCACAAGTGGGATTGTATCTTTCGGGCAAAGAACATCGTGGTGGAGCTACCTGGGACACATCCAATCGTCCTAATGGTGTGGTATATCAGTATGGCAAAGATCCTGATAATAAGATAGATTATGGAATTGCAGCTGGTTTAGGTCTGGAATTCTCATCATCCATCGGTCATTTCCTTTTGCAGGGGCGCTACTATTATGGTCTTGGTGATATGTATGATAATAGTAAGCGCGGTAAGTTTGGACGCTCTGCCAACCAGACCATTTTGATTAAGATGACATATCTCTGCGACATCGTTCGTACCAAGGGTGACAATATCAAATAAATGACCATGGCTCGAAAACTATTCTGCGAAATCTCTCCATTCACCTACCGTCTTTCGATGGAGAAGGAAATCATGAAGCGCCATCTGCGTGATGTGTTCAACGGTGTTCACTTTGCCAAAGAGCGGACACGGGATTCTTTGCCCGTAGTTGTCTATCGTCACAATTCCATCATCCGTCGTCGTCTGGGTAATGTCGATATGCAATTGCAGGAGAACAAGGCTGTCAACCTCGCATTGGCAGTGAAGCACATCGATGGACTGCTGATTCGTCCTGGAGAAACCTTCTCTGTGTGGAAACTCATCGGGCGAACGACTGAAAGCAAGGGTTATAAGGAAGGACTTACTATCACCCACGGAAAACCTGCCAAGGGCATCGGGGGAGGAATGTGCCAGCTCTCCAATCTCATCCACTGGATGGTGCTCCACAGCGAATTGACCATTACGGAACATCATCACCACGATGCCCTCGACCTCTTTCCAGACCATGGTCGCCAGATTCCCTTCGGCACGGGTACCAGCATCTCCTACAACTACATCGACTATCGGGTCAAGAACAACACCGAAAATACCTATCAGCTCCGTCTTCATGTTGATGAAGAATACCTTTGTGGCGAACTCCGTGCTGTCGAACCATTGCCTCACACCTTCCATATCCATGTCGAAGGCGAATACTTTTCCCGTGAGGATGGCGTGATCTATCGCAACGGAAAAGTTTATCGAGACACCATCGATCGTTCCACAGGGAAATGCCTTGAAAGCCAACTCATTCGCACTAACCACGCCCGAGTGATGTATGAATGTCCTCCAGACATGAATATCCAAGAAAAATATTAGGGTGAGTCACTACGCATAGTGATTCACCCTAACAAAAAATTGCTTATCTCACGACAAGCAATCTTTACTAACCTTAAAATAAATCTAATACCATGAAAAACACGTTGCAAAGATAAATCCTTTTATTGTTTCTTGCAATAAAATCTCGTCTCAAACACGGTGTTTTAATAATATTTAACGTTTTTAATCGTTTTTTGAGGTGCATGTAATGCAAGACCTATGGGTTCTCCAACAGCGTCTCGTGGCAGAAGGTCAATGCAGTGACCGATCAGCCTGTCGATGAAGAAAAGGACATCATCGAAACTGATAACGGAGGAGACCTTGGCAATAGCGGAGGTGGCGGCACGTTGGTGGACGACAGCGAATAAAGTCGCTTCTTCATCATGTCATCACCCCTAGCTTGTCAAGGGTTGACAGAAAGTTTCTTGTCATCTTAAAACAATGAACCCCGAGAGTCCTTCCGACTTTCGGGGTTCACTTTTGAGGGAATGCTCTCTTTACTTGCAGGGGATGTCCTCGATGCGTTGCTGATGACGGCCTCCCGCAAATTCTGTATTGAAAAACTCGTCGAGGCACTGACGGCACACGTCTTCGCTGATGAAGCGGCCTGGGAAGACGATGACGTTGGCGTTGTTGTGCTCGCGGATGAGGTGGGCGATCTCGGGCTGCCAAACAAGTCCGGCGCGGATGCTCTGGTGCTTGTTGAGGGTCATGGAGATGCCTTCGCCTGAGCCGCACATGGCAATGCCGCGCTCCACCTCGCCTGCTTCGATGCCCTGGGCCAGCGCGTGGCCGTAGGTGGCGTAGTTGCAGGAGTCTTCGGTGTAGGTGCCGTAGTCCTTATATTCAACGCCCTTTTCCTCCAAGTAGCTCTTGACGAACTGCTTGAGAGGGAAAGCGGCGTGGTCGGATGCTATACCAATGGGAATCATTAGAAGAGCTTGTTAACTTGTGCGTAAACGTTTTCTGCTGTGTAGCCGAGCTTTTCGTCGAGCACCTTGTATGGAGCTGAGAATCCGAATGACTCGAGGCCCCAGATGCTGCCTTCTGCCTCTGGAACGAGTCCGAGGAGGTTGACTGGCAGACCTGCTGTGAGACCGAACTTCTTGACGCCCTGTGGGAGTACGCTCTGCTGGTATTCCTTGGACTGCTGGCGGAAGAGGCCTTCGGATGGTACGCTGACGATGCGGACCTTCTTGCCGTCCTTGCGGAGGAGTTCTGCGCCTGCCACGAGGGTGGATACTTCAGAACCGGTTGCCACGAGGATGACGTCCGGGTTCTCGTCTGAGCCTGCTACGATGTAACCGCCCTTGGCTGCCTGGCTGTAGTCGTTGCCGGCTGGGAGGTTGTTGATGTTCTGACGAGAGAGGATGAGGGCTGATGGAGTGGCCATGTTCTCCATAGCGAGTGCCCATGCAGCGGTGGTCTCCTGAGCGTCAGCAGGACGGAGAACGAGCACGCTTGGCTTGCCGGAGTGGTTCTTGAGTTTCTCCATGAGGCGGATCTGTGCCTCCTGCTCAACTGGCTCGTGAGTAGGACCGTCTTCACCTACGCGGAATGCGTCGTGAGTCCAGATGAACTTGACTGGAAGCTCCATGAGGGCTGCCATACGAACGGCTGGCTTCATGTAGTCGGAGAATACGAAGAAGGTTCCGCATGCTGGGATGACACCGCCGTGGAGAGCCATACCGATGCAGCAGCAAGCCATCGTGAGCTCGGCCACACCTGCCTGGAAGAATGCGCCAGAGAAGTCGCCTGCCTTGAAGGCCTGAGTCTTCTTGAGGAAGCCGTCGGTCTTGTCTGAGTTGGAGAGGTCGGCAGAAGCGCAAATCATGTTTGGCACCTGCTCGGCGAGTACGCTGAGACATGCAGCGGATGCTGAACGAGTGGCATCGTTGTCCTTCTGCACGCACTTGCTCCAGTCGATCTTTGGAGCCTTGCCGCTGAACCAGTCGGCCTGCTGAGCAGCCTTCTCAGGATTAGCAGCTGCCCAAGCCTTCTCCTCTGCATAACGCTCTGCGCAGATGGCCTCGAGCTCCTTGGCACGGTTGGCATAGAGTTCCTTCACGTCGTCGAAGATCTGGAATGGATTCTCAGGATCGCCGCCGAGGTTCTTCACGGTGTTGATGTAAGCGTCGCCACCGAGAGGAGCGCCGTGAGTCTTGCAGTTGGCCTCGTAAGATGTGCCGTCAGCCTTGAGCGCACCCTTACCCATGATGCACTTACCGATGATGAGGG
>Ga0310786_10001248_pt1 | contig 40888 bp, 54 predicted proteins | sample AusTroGonzalo_MG_FD_203881 | JGI IMG/M metagenome (GOLD analysis project Ga0310786, IMG submission 203881) | Bovine rumen microbial communities from tropical cattle in Woodstock, Queensland, Australia - Gonzalo_03 (v2) (version 2) | ecosystem: Host-associated > Mammals > Digestive system >... | reverse complement strand
TTTTAATTTTACCGAACTAAACGACAAAAGACGAAAAAGGATTAACGAACGCCTTAAAGATTCGAACTCGAGGATTTTTATATCGAACGGAACAAGAGGGGCGAGGGCTGTTATATTTTACAAGAACGACGAGCCCCAACGGACTAGCGAGCTAGTAGACGAGACCGAGTTATATTTATTTTTGCGAGGAATGGAGAACGGACTAAAAATCGAAAGGGGGGAGGAATGTTAAACCCCCCGCCCTTACTTTTTAATATTCTTTTTTATATCATTTTTTATGATACGATGGAAACTATAACAAATTACGAGCCGAGATTCGACTCACGCAAGAGCTTTTACGGGAAAGCAAAAGAAATAGAAAGAGACAACGGCGACAAGATATTATTATCATATTGAACGCCTATTTTAAAGATAACAGCCGACGACAAATTATTATATACGGGCTATTATGATTATAGTCAGACAACATTAAGACACGCCGTCGATTTTGTGAAAAACTACAAAAAAACCTATTTAAGCCAAAAGACCAACAAAAAATTTATAGAGTGTAATTGACTATACGTCGATAATTTGGACTAAATGGGATTTGATAAAGTTTTATCTTTTTTTGATATACAAACAAAATGAGAACGATTTTTACGCACCCTTTTAAAGATTTCGAGGAAATGCGACGTAGAAACCCCCACAACACGGGACGCAGTTTTACAAGGGGCTGTATTTTATACGATTATATAAAAAACAGCGGAACACTTGCCGAGCTCTGACACGATATAGAGCAACAAGCCCTAGAACTCGCACAAACGAAACTTGACGCAAGACGGGACGCCATCTATAACTTGTCCGACCTCGCCCTTGTCGAGATTTTGGACGTATCGGAACTTGACGAAATTGCCCGCCCACTTTTTGAGGATTAGAAAAAATCGGGAAATAAAAATAAAATCCGAAACATAATTTTTATATTAATTAATTTTTCATAATGAAAAACGCCTATAAAAAACTGACTAGAAAAAAATTAGTCAAAGACCACCGACGAGAAACTATCACGCTTGACGGGTTTTTCGGGAACAAATGGAGAATCTTAAAAGGGGAAAATACATATTTATTAATCCTATATGGTAAACATAGGAAAACGAGCCAACATTTTGCCGACTTTCTCCAACTTTTAGGGATTTTAAAGGGCGTCCATCTATGACGCACCCTTGACGATTCATTTTTAAATCGGAGAGAAATATATAACGAGCAAAAAATACAGACTTTTATAAATAACCATTTTGAATTATGAGAGGGATTACACCAATTAGACGATATTTAGTCACGTATGAGGTAGAGGGGGAAAAATATCAAGATACGTTTTCTTGTTTTTGTGAAACAAAGCCCGAAATTGAGATTAACACAGAGTTAAACGATAAATTTCGGGATTTAAAACGGAATATTTTAAAAATAGATAGAATCCCAACGCCCGACGAAATGAAAATTCCTTGAATGGAGGAATATTATAAAAACGAACTTTTATATTGTAATAATATATAAGGAAATGGAAAAATTATTAAAAAAATATGAGGATTTATTCGAAAAATCCGACTTATGGGAATTTTTGAATATATATAGTTTTGTAGACCTTGACGAGGTTTACCTTGCCGTTTGTGAGTTTATGGACGCCAAGATGGAGGGGCTAGACCGACAAGGAACAGCCGACGCTTACGAATTAGCAATAGACTATATGCTAGAAAATTATTCTGAAAGATACGAAACAGAAATTGAAAATTTATCGGATTTTTATGCCGAAAACTTTTATATTAATTAGTTATATGACAGATGGAAAACTTAAATAACTTAACTATGGACGAGCTCCGTAAATATGCCGACGAGGTTTTTAAGCCTTATTGGGTCTCGGAATGAGAGGGAGACACAAAAGCAAGCCAACTTGTAATTGCTGTTTGTAAATTGGTTTATAAGTATTATAACGACGGCGATAGATACGACCGCAAAAGCGTAAACCCTATGGGAACCTACTCGAATTGGATTAGGAGACATTGTTTTAAACTTATTGGAGGGAATAATTACGAACTAAAATTAAGACATATATTAGTGAATGCGATAGAAAACGTCGAAAAATACAAAGATAAGCCGAAAGTCTGAACTATATATAAATATTAATTTATCTTTTAACAAAGATTCACAAATGAAAGCACAAATTAAGAAAAAAGACGCAAAAGAGCTTGCCGACTATGGTTTTCCTTATTGCGAGATTCAATATTTACTTATGCCTTACGCCCCTCTATTATATACGGCGGGGATTTATGGACGAAATGAGGATTTATACCATATTAACGGCGTATGGATTAGCACGGGCTACAATTACAGCGGAAAAAGAGCAGACTATAAGCTAGCCCGCAAGTATGACGACAAAGCCCGTCAAATTTATAATGATAGGGAGAAATACGACAGCCGAAAAGAAAAAGAAAGAGCACTAAAACAACTTATGAATAGATTTTTAAAAGCACTCCAAAAACAAGATGGGGAATAATTTTTATATTCTTATGATTATTAAAAAATGAAAAATACAGATAAAAAAGCAAAATTAGAGAAAATTTTAACGGAAATATTGAATGATAAGGAAAAATTGGAAGACAAAGACGAAACGATAAATAAAATTATAGATTTGCTACAAAACTACCAAGACGAAACAAAAGACTATTCCTTAGAGCAATTTATTTTCCGTTTTACCCACTACGACGCTGTGGAGGATTATGTTAAATGCCAACTTGACGAATATTGACTAGAAAGATTACCCTATTTACTCGGAGAGGTAAGGGATTTTGACGAACGTTATTATATTATAAATGTATACGGAAATTTAGCCCCCGTATTTTCGGGCGATATTGAGGAACGAATAGACGATATTTTATATGTTTTAAGAGAAAACGGAAATGAATAAACAAAAAGCTGAATTATATATAAGTTTATACGCTAGAGTGTTTTTGATAACCGAAACGGCGGAAAATCTTATGTATGAGGGGAAAAAACGCCGAGAAAAAAACAAGGAACGGGAAAATTTATTTAATTTTACGGCTCACTTGTTAGACAAAATCCAAGAACAAGCCGAAAAAGACCTCACAAAGGAGGAATTGGATTATTATAACGAGCAAACAGACAGCCCCAACAGATACGATTATGAATAATTTTTATATTATGTAATTGTTAAAATATGTATATAGAAGATAACGAAATAGAAACACGTATCACAAACAAGTGATACAAAGTGTCAGTTGTAAATTGCGATAACTCTTATTATACAGAGGATTTTTTCGGAACGTGATTAGAATTTCGATATTCCTCTAGAAATATGAGGGATTTTAAAACAAAAGCCGTCCAAGATATAGACGAACGTGTTTTTGATTTTATATTCTGACTAAATCCAACGGACGAATATGACGACGACGAATATTATAAAAGCCAAGCAGAGGAACTGAAAGAGAAATATTATATTTACCCCGTGAGTGTTTTCGAGCACTCCCTATTTAGTTTTAGACTATGAGTAATAAACGAAAAATACTGAATTGACGGGGTTATTTTACTAGAAAAAGAAAATTTTGACAAGAATCGAGCGACCGACGAGAAAAAAATAGACGAATTTTTAAGAAAGGATTATACAAACTTTTTCAATGGTCGAATGTATAAGATAGAGATTTTTGAGCCCCACAAATGGGAAGACGGGAAAGGAAACGAAATGACTACTCGGGATTATGTGGACGGCTTGGGGGGAATTTTTGAGGAAGACCTAAACGAGGATTATAAGCAAAATTTCGAGGAAACATACTGAACGATAGAAACACCATTTTAGATTTTTTATACTTTAACTGATGGAAACTATAATTTGACTAAAAAACGGGGGCGTAAAGTATTTTACACTACCCGAGAATTGTGAAAGTTATAAACTTTTACAGCAAGCCCACGAAATGATGGGAGAAAGTCTGACTTTTTCCGATGGTAAACAATATATGTGTTTAACGATAAAAGCCATATTAAGAGCACCGAAATATACTAAATTTCGATATGATTTTTCGGAAAAACGATACACCAAAAAACAAGCGATGGATTATGTTTTAGATTACGACCATAAACGATTTATGGAATAATAATTTTTATATTCTTTTTTACAAAAAAATGGAAAAATTTAAAAAATATATGGAAATGTATAATGTAGACTATCTTATGGAAATACTACATAGAAACATTTATGAATATGCCTTAATGGACGGCTATGACGAGAAAGATATTGACGACGATTTTATTCGGGACTTTTTATATAATAAACTACAAGAAAGAAGACCAAGCTACTTTTTATATAATAAACTACAAGAGAAATGAGAATAACCTATACCGACCTAAAAGATAACGTTAAGACTATGAACGACCTTTTACAATGAAAGGGAAAAATTTTCATTGAAAGAATAAATATAAATGATTTTAAATTCAAATTATGGATTTATAAAAATCGTAATTGAATAGACGACAGAGCGGGCGTCAATTCAAATTGGATTTGTTTTAGAACAATGAAAGAAACAAACACTTTTCTAAAGTGATTTTACAATTTTTATCATATATTTAATTAATCAATGAAACTTACAAAAGATTTAAGGGGAAACCTCAAAAATAGAGATTTTTATAATCTCTATGATATTGCTTGTGTTATAGCAGATTATGAGGAGGGAAAACACCAAGACCTTAGATATATACCAAACAATAGGATTTGGGAGCTCGCAGAAAAATACGTAAGGAACAAGAAAATGTATTTAGAAGACGAGGAATGGACTCGGAAACGAGACACAAACAAGTCTAAAAATAAAAATTTTTATTTTCATTAATTATATAACAATGGACGAAAACACTTATTCTATTATTTTAAGAGACCACGAGAGCGGGGATTTATACATTGCAGAAGTAAGAACGCAATGAGACATAGACAGAATCATAAAAGAGGCGGAGAAACTGACAGAGGAAACATACCAAGACGATTGGAGCTTGAATTTTTGGGAAGAATTGAGCGATAGAACTTGACTCGTCATTTATGAGGCGAATGTTTTAGATATTTAACCAATTTCCATAATGAAAGCAACAACACAAATTAATAAGTATCTTAATTTTATACACTCTGAAAGCAAAGCACGAATTGAATCCATAAAAGAATGCCCCGAGTATTTTCACGACGGATTTGACTATGATTTGATACAGACTTTCGAGCAGTTTTGTAAAATTTTGGAACGTATAAAAGTTTTACAGCTATTAAGCAATAACGAAAATAGCAAGAAATTTGACAAACAAAAATAAAAAACATATAATAATTATGTTTTACAATTTTAAGCAAGCCGTGAATGATGGAACATTTAGGAACTATCTTTTTAACACGGGGCGTTTGTATAGGAATTGCGATTATTTATGCTATTATTATACTTATAAAACGTTTCTTAATAGATAAGAATTATACGTTTGATTCTGTTAAAAACAAACACTTACGCAAAATTACAAAATATGTGACAGACATAATCAAATGTTTTATAATAGTCATTCTTATACTTACCCCTATAGTGATTATTTATTACATTTTACAATAAAACAAAAAAGAGAGCCCCAACTCTCTTTTTTATATTATCTTAATTTTGCCAACTCTCTTTCAATATCTTCTAGCTTTTTACGATTTGCGTCATTCATTGTATGTAGTAAGTTTTTATAGGTAGTATCGTTTAGAAAATGTCGTATTTCGCTATTTAATGGAATGACTTGGAGTATTTTACTCTTAGCTTGATTTAACTCGTTTATTCTCTCGTAATTGTCCTCACTTACTAAGGTAAATACATACCCTCACGTATGAAAATTTTTTATCTCACTTATTTTATGTTGTAATTCATAATAATTATTGTCTTTTTTACCATCATACGTTTTCCTACCCTTATAATTATCTTTTACTTTCCTTACTCCATCTTTTATAACGTTTACAGCGTGTCAGAATGTAGACGCTCCAAAGTCCGTCCCATTTAAGATAGAGTCCTTTCTATAATCTGAAACGAATAATGAATTTCCATAGAATCCCGTGCAGATATTATATAGCATATCTATAACTCATTCTACCGTTTCGTCGTCATATTTTCATACATAATAATATGCGAGTTTCCCATATTCTGATACGAATTTTTTGTTTGAATTACATCGGTCTTTTACCAATTTAACAGCATTTTGGACGTATCGTCCCTCATTTTTAACTCTACCTCTGTTATATGATTCCTCGTCGATTTCCCTTATCTCTCATAAATCAAATTCCTTATTTACTAAATCTGATACCCCACCAACAGCACTAAAAATCGTGCAGGATTTTTTACTCCGTGTTTGGGCGTCTTGATTATATTCGAATCTGATATTATCTTTTTTGAATAATTTAGGGAGATTTTTTAAATCTCACGATAATAGAACATAATCCGTTGGTTTATCTCATAATCACAGACAACCATTTTGAATTTCTATATCATTCATATTGATATATTTAGAATATAAAAGCTCTCTAAAATCTGACTTACTCCGACTATAACCTTTCATTATTTATATATTTTATATTTAGGAAACCGCAAACATTCTTCCTTATATCGTTCTTCTGGATTATGTATGTCTCTTTCTTGTAAAATCTCCATTAATTGAGATACGATTTCTGGCTTGATAGCTTTTGCGTTTAAGTTAGCAAGTCTAATAATTTGCTCTGGGAATATCTCATTAGAGAATAGTGTGTGAATGGCGTTGTGAGTTGTTTTCTTTATCATTTCGCAGTTGGTATCATTAGATAGTCAACCCCTAGAAGATGGCAAAATATGATGTAGATTATATTCTGTCGCTTTCTTCTCCTTTTTGCTCATTCAGCATTCTCTCCTTATAGAATAAAATCCAGAATCTTAGCTTTTTCTCATTAAATCGTTTGATAATGCTTTCTATCATACGGTATCGTGAAATAAAAACCACAAGATAACTCATATCGCTATTAAGAACAAGATTCTTCCCAAGTTTCTACTCATAACTGTCTTTTACTAAGAATTAAAGCAGATGTAGCGTCGTCCTGTGTTAGATACGTCCTTGCGTGTGATTTCTTCAAACTCCGCACTTTACCATTCCGATATAACCTTTTCTTTTTCTCTCACTCCATAATTTCCTTGTATATAACGTATCACAAACTACTTTTACCAATCCAATATTCTCGTTTCATTATACCATTGGTTAGGGACTAAATCTTTTTCTCTATTTTATCCAACGTTAACTTAATCCATTGCACATCAATTTGTAAAGCTGTTAGCTGTTCTTCTATCTTTAGTTCGTCTATTTTGTTTACCTTTTCCTCGATTAAATCGACTCTGCTATTAAGAGTTCCCCAAGTCGCCCCAACAGCAAAACAAAATCATATAATAGTAATCCGAACGGCAGGATTGGAAAAATAATCTTTAATCTTCTTCAACATCTTCCTTACTGTTAGGAGATAAATCAAATCAAATTGCAGGCACTTTCTCCTCTACAGGATTATCTTTTTTAACACTCCCCGCATTTTGGACTAATTTGAGTAAATCATAGAATATTGTAGCTCACGTTCCTAAAGCAAGTCAAATCAATATTAAAGCTCAATATGATAACTCTATTTCTAAATATGGTCTAACAGCAAAAGCCCCACAAACTCATAAAATAAAGCTCAAAGCTATATTTATGGTAGTCGCCCATTTACCCACAAATTGCTCATAAGCAGGTTTAGCAAAGTTCACAATAGTTGTGATTACCATAGCTGTTCCAATAAGAATTAATAACGTTGTTTGCATTGTTATACTGTAGGAGTAAATAAAATTTCTCGGTCTTGGGTAGCAATTTCAGTAGAATCTTTAAATGGACGGATAAGTAACGCCTTTGCCTTTGATACACCATCTGATGGTACTACTGAATCTGTTATATGTAAGCAAGCACCTTTATCATAATCTGAAGTTTTTGCGTCAGAACTTCGCCTATAAACTCACGATTCTTCCCAATCCGCACTTTCACTAAACGCAGTATCTCAAGAAATTTTTAGATAGTTGGCTATATCACTTGGAGTCGCTATTCACAAAGCCGTCAATATTGCTATTATAGTTTGCCACTCGTTACTAGATGGCACGTGGAAACCGCTAGAACAAGGTCATTGTCTCGCTACATTAGTATTTGTATTTGCACCCCAGAGATTATTATTATTAGGATTTGACCAATCTTCTCCCGTAGGTACTGTAATAAACGTAGAACTATTATAATAGTTTCAAGGTCAATAACCTGTCGTATCTACCTTTACATTACTTACCGATTCTCATTGGACATATTGTGGAAGACCACTTGTATCAAATGGGAAGTTATTACCCCATTGGAAAAGTCAGCTTAAATCTACGCTTGATAATGTTATCCAATTCAATCAATCACTACTTAAAGTCATTAATTCACGAGTTGAATCACAATAAACTCACGCACCCTTATAAACCGCAGTATGTGCTTGGAATTTACTAGATGTTATACCACTCCAAACAGAAGATTGCTGATAAGCTGTTATTAAATTAGGAGAAACTTTTATTTGTGCTATAGTTGAGTTCGATAATCCCGCAGAATTAGGCAACACAACAGTTCCTCTAATATCTATAACCATATTACTTCAAGCTGTTCAAGCACCATCGAATTGGTAGCGTCTTGCGTCACTAGCCTCTCGAGATTTACCACCATATCAATTATCTTTATATGTAGCCAAGAGACTAGCTGTTCTCAAAGAACTACAATTTTGATATTGATAAATCCTATAATTAGACCCTAAATCACTATTATATCATAAATTATAGGACATAACTTCCTCTGGTGCGTCTTGTAAATAAACACAACCACGATATTGGTCTGCCCTAAACATATTTCATATTTTAGTTACCGTATTAGGCATTACTTCAGCAGGTGCAGATGTAATCTCCGCCCCATCATATTGAGCATATCTAAAATAGTCTCACGTTTCTGTTGCACTTACAGCAAATCACATATAAGTATTATCGTGGATAATCTCTTTAATATATTTACCACAGTTACCACTTCCATTACCAAAAGCTCTCGCCCATCAATAATCAACTGTAGCAGGACGGATACGAACAGTATGTATTTCTCACGGAGTTCATTGTGCCAACAATAATCCTCAACTACTCCTTGAAACTCACGTAAATCTTGTTTCTGTACCTCAATCTATACTAATATATCGGTCATAGGCTACTCAAACACCCCCCCTTACTGCGTTTTCTCACGCAATTCAAATAGCGATATATCAATTATATTGGTATCTATCTCAAACAGCAATCTTTAATTCAATATACTCGTCTCCTACAGGAGTAGGAGGCGTCTCTGGTCGGGTTTTTTCGTTTCCATTATATTCTTCTGGAGTTCTACTACCGACGTAAATTGCTCTTGGTGTTCTGTTTCATATTCTGATAGCCATTATAGAATTAGATTACATAATAAACACGTCAAGGCTCTGGATTAGCAGGCAAGGCTGATACAAGTCTTGGTCACATAAAATCTAAAGACGATGTACTTAAAGCTAAAAATTCAAAGTTGATTGTACTTCAAGCAGGCACTACATAAGATTGCCCACCAAATATCATTGCGTGGTCGTTACTAGAATCTGTATTAGTAAGTCTGAATATATATCTCATTCAAGGCTTTAAATAGTTTGATGGAGAAACTGTAACATCTTGTCACGTACTCATTTTTGTACAAAACTGACTTATAGCCACAGAGTTACTTCAGCTAACTGTAACAAAATCATATAATGAATATTCTATACCACTAACTATTGTTTTATTTGTACAACTTTTTTGAGAATTGATTGTAAGCTCACATTGTCTACTCTCTCAATTCTTAGTAGTGAATCCATAAATAGTATATCCGCCTGATGTATTTATACTTGTAACATAATAATATCTTATTTCGTTACTTCACGAATCTATTTCCATTAAAAATACAACTTTAGCGTCAAGAACAGCCTGTATTAAATCTGTACAATTTGTTCAAGAAGATGGCATAGTAAAGATTACTGCGTCTCCACCACCACCTTGTCAATCTTCTCAATCATAAATAGGGAACTCTGTTTCTGTTCCGTCGTCTTCAAGAATATAAACTGTAGTTGTTTTTCAACTCCTTTCGTACCATATATCTGCAATACCATTTCCCTCTGGTCATTGTTTACCTTGCTTTCCCTCTTTTCCTTGTGGTCATTGTGCTCATTGGTCTCATTTAGGTCATTTATCTCATTGAGGTCAAGATGGTCACATCGCACCCCTATCTCATTTTGGTCATTGAGGTCATTGAGGTCAAGTCTCTCATTTCAAAAGAGACAATGGGGCTTGGTATCACTCCATTAAATTGGTTTCTTCATTCCTATCAACACAAAGGATTCTAGCCTCGTCAGATAAGGTCTCTAGCTCGGGGAAGTCCTCGTTAAATAGGGTTTCTGGAGTTGTTTCTTCTGAAATGTCTGTCATTTTTAACAAAATATAAATTAAATTACTCTACCGTCTCGCTCGGTATCTTTCTTATAAAAATACCTACCGTTATTAATCTTTACCACCTTTTCTGTTAGTCACTCCGAGTCTCTAATAGGTACTTTAACCCTACTTCTGACTCAATTAACATACAAAACAAGGAAGTAATCCCGCCTCCATATTCAAGCTCATTCTCTACCTTTTCGTTCACTTTCTACTCTTGCCATTATTATACACGGAGATAAAACCTCTGTTTTGGGGAGATTGTTGCTATCATACAACCCCTCCAAAAGAGAGGTTTCCCTCTCTTTATGTTAGGATTCTGTATCCTATGGATTTTGTGCAGTAACTGTTACAGCAATCGCCAATCCAGAATCTACTCAACCTACATAAATAGATATTGTAGCAGTTCATTCGGCTAATCAATCAATAGTTAATTGAGCTGTTCCTTGACCTCCACCTGTAATATCTGCAGTTGCTATAGTATCGTCTGTCGAAACAAATGTTACTGTGCTATCGTCGTCTGCGTCTGCAGGTAAGTAATCAAATGTGATTGAGTTATCTTGCTGTCAAGCTACGATACTCACACTATTAGCTGATAAGTTTGACACAGATGTGATTGGGTTAGTCTGTGGTGCAGATGTTACCGTTAACGCACAAGTGTCACTATGGTTACCGTCAAGAGTTCTAACAACTATTGTACAAGTTCATTCTCCTATCGCAGTAATTACTCACGTAGAAGAATCTACTTCAGCAACAGATTGGTCGTCTGAATACCATTCTACATCTTGGATAGTGGCGTCGACAGGAGTAATAGTATATCCTATTGTTCAAGTTGCTCATACTGCCAATGTAGAAGAACTTGTATCTAATGCTATTCATTCTACAGGTACTCTTTCTGTAACACTAACTTCCACAGTATAATGCTGTCCCTCTGGGTCTAGACTAGCAAAGATGTCCAATTCACAAGTTCAAGCTGATTGTCCTTGTATATTTACATAAGCATACATCTGTCAATCGTCTTCATAATTTCCAGATACTCGACCATAAGCTACTTCTGAAGCAGTTGTTTGTACGGCGATGTCCGAATTAAAGTAGTTGGCGTTAGATGGAGAATACGGAACAGCAAATACGTGTTCTGTCATTCCATCATAAACGCTTACAGAACTTTCAGTTGGCTGTCAAACAGAAGATACAGGTACTCGTTGTTCGATAGTTATCTCATATTCTACATACACGTTAGGATTATTCTTTGACGCTATTTTAACAGTTGCAGTTCAAGTGGAACTCTTAGCGTCTGCTCTGACCATAAAGTCTGCCCCCTCCCAAGCGTATGGCTCTACGCTATAAATCTCCAATAAATCTGCGTCAGAAGAAGTAACAACAAGTTCGTCGTCAACTTGGTCTGGAGCTGGAGTTGTTTGTACATATATATTAGCAGTATGCTGTGTTAGAACACTGTCTTGACTCCAATCCTCAACTATTCCAATATTTGTAAATCAAGGTGTAGATGGAGTGTCACTTACAACAACTTCACATTCGTCTGTGTGCCCTCAATCTACTGTTGTTACAGTAATTGTAGCAGTTCATTCAGCAACTCATTGTACAACCCCGTTATTTACAGAGGCTATCTCACTATCACTAGAACTCCAAGTAACATTTTTATTAGTAGCGTTATTTGGAGAAACAGTAGCGATTAAAGTCTGACTTTCTCAGATTCCTAGATTAAGCCCTGTTTGGTCTAACTCTACTCACGTTACAGGCACTACAGGGCTATAGTTGGGGGTTACATAAGCCAATCTTGGTGCATTAGGAGAGAATACAGTTCCTCATAATACAAATTCTGAAAGGATACTTTCTCTGAATCCTTTTTCAGCTTTTCTTACATCAAATCCTTTCCAATGAAGAACTAGATGTACAGATTGGTCGTCCATAGCCAACATTGAAACATTTTCTGGTAAGTTATTAGTCTTAAATACCATAAATCCAGAAATTTGTCCAATATAACCGTTTAATCTCCAATCGAGACCTTTAGCAGTTCCATCGAATACAGGAGATTGTCTTAACATAGACGCAACGGCAGGAGTAACGAATAATACTCTACCTCCGTCAGGTACATTAGCCTCGTCTAATAATACAGCTAATTGCTCTGTAGTTTCGTAAGCGTTAGCTTTTGAAACAGTTGCAGTAACAACGTGTTCTGCAGGAGTTCCTAAAACTGCTTTACCTGCTACATAAGAGTCGATAATCTTAGCCATATCTAATCTAATAGACTTAGACGCCTCTTGTACCAAATCAAAATTTGCTACGATTTCTTCGTAGTCAGTAACTTCAACTCTACATTGTTTTAAAGTATCTGTAGTCAAAACTTCTTTTGTTACAGCAAATGGAGAGTTAGGAATGTCAGCTCACGCTTGTGTTCCTGTTGTATGAGAGATGGCAGGGAAAATTTGTACAGATACAGTATCTCCTGCGTTTCTAATTGTTCCCTCATATTTTGTATTAGCTCGGGGAGCTATTACAAGACTCATTTCAAGAGTCCTCAACACTTCTTTTACAAGGATATTTTCCTTGATAATAGTGTTTAGTCACATAACAATAGACATTGTTCAATAAGGTTAAATAAAATAAATATAGGGATTAAATAAATGTGACTAGCGTCTAAGTGTTGCCTTTCCACTCTGTATTTTTGCCACAGCTTTGTTGTATTGCTCTGGAGACATCTTGTTTAAATCTGCCATTGTGTAGCTTGTAGATTCTCCATAACTTCAACTACCTGTTAGCTTTTTACTTGTGCTTGATTTACTCTTTTTTTCGTAATCAAAGGCTAGAATCTTATACGCTTTGTCAATAGACACTCATTCCTTTTTTGAATACAAACGAGCCTCGTCTGCGTCAATTTCTGGAAATTGTGTGGCTAGCTCTCTTGCCAAATCTCTTTCAGCAAGTTTTTGTTCTAGCATTGCCTCGTCAATTTGTGATTGTGGGGCTTTTTCTTCTTTTAACTTCGCAACTTCTTCTTTTAGAGCTTGATTCTCGTCAGTTAAAGTCTTGATAGTTACTTTTTGAGCATTCTTCTCCTTTAAGAGTTTAGATACACCACTTTTTCTTTGTTTCTGTGGTTTACTTTCCTCCTCCTGTTCCTCGTCAGAAGATTCTTCAGTTTCTTCTTCAGTTTCTTCCTCTGTTTCTTCAGTTTCAGTAGTTTCTTGCTCAATTTCTTCTTCCTCATTTGATTTGCTGTTGAGTTCAGCCTCGTTGTTTGATATGCTGTTTACGTCAGCGATTTTTACTTCAACCATTTATATGATTAGTAAAATAAAACTAATTAAATCTGACTTTGTGTAACTTCGTTCATTGTGTCTTGTATTACATAACTCGCTACACTTTGGTCTGGCTTTTCTCTTAGCCTCTTTAATGACGCTAATAGTTTCCTTTCCAAGTCATAAGCATTGAAATAGGGCTTATTCTTCTCTGCGTCGCAGACAGGATTCAACAAATCTTTTTCCAACATTTCTATATCCCTATCCAACACTTCCTTTAAGATAGCCCACGCTTGCGAACGTGTAAAGCTATCCATAATTTCTGCTCTTTCTTTTGTAGTTAGTTCCATCTTTATAATATATCACTAAAAGAATTAGCCTGTTTTCACTCCATCTGCTGTCCCATTAGACTTGATAGGATTTGTGATTTGTTCTGCGAATTGGCTATATCCGTTAAGTTGTTTATTGCCATTTGTCATTGTCAAGTGGCAGGTGCTCATTGTTGCATTGGCATAACTCACGCCTGCTGTTTCCTTACCAATAACAAGGCATACTTCCTTTTATTTATGGCTTTAGCCTTTGCGTCCGTATCTTTAGCCCTACTATAAATCTGTAGGAAAGTTAGATGGTCTTCATTTAACGTTCTTATAGGCTCTGGGTCTTCGTCTCTATTTATAAACTCCAAATCAATTTTAGCCTGCATTTCTTCAAAGCTCTCTGGTACTCGGGTCATAATCTCGTCTCGGTCGAAACCTTGTAACCTATATAATTTTCTCTCGAAACATCTCTTAGCCAACTCTGACTTATTAGGGTCTGCTAAGAATGCGTCTCTTAGAGCGAGCATTTCCAACTTAGTTCTCTCGTTGCTTTCCTCGATTTCTGATACTGTCTTTATCTCAACATAATAATTGCTATATATCAAGAAATCTTGTGCAGAGAAACTAAAGTGTGTATTTGCCCAAGCTCACGGTATAGTGAAATCCTTTTTACCAACGAAGTTCTCTTGATAACTTCTATACCACAGATTCCAAAAGACTTTCTCTGCTCTTGCGTCTCTCTTGAATCATAAGAGTTGACGTAGATTCGAGTTCTCCTGTACTCTCTGGTTTTCAGTAGCCGTTACATAACTTGTTGTAGTAACTCATAAACTACGTTCGTCCATACCGATGTCAGCAAACGCTTGATTCTTCAATACTGATGGCATATTCCAAGCGTCAGTTTTAATCTGACCTCTAGGTACTTCTACTATAGGAGTTCAACCGCTATTTAATCAACTAGCTTTAACAAATTTTGGTCAGAGACTTGGAGTTTTAAGCTGTGATATATCTTCTATAATATTTGGGTCATACATAAATATATCTCCCCAAGCCTCGTGTTCTGCCTTAATTTTATTTAAGTTTAAGAACAACTGCGTCATAGTTTGTTTATCTTCCAACATATCACACAAAGAGATTCCTCGTGGGTCTCGGTCACAACTTACCCAATTCCTAACTACTACAGGAAATGGAATTAAGCTATGGTCTTTTTTCTCCTCGTCTGTTTCTGGCTCAATTTCCTGTACTCTAATCAACAATCATTTATCATTTGCCAACGTACACAAACATTTTACACCATTAAGAATTGTATAATGATGGTAAATGTTTATGTCGCAATCTGTATCGTCATAATCTGCAGTAGTCAAATATCTGTGTGATTGACTACTCCATTTATCGTCGTGCATAAGCTCACTTTCGTTACCCTGCTGAATTTGGTCTATATTAAAATAACCATTTTCTTTAGTTAGACTTTCTTTCTTTGCCTTAAACTCGAATCCGTGAAATCTAGCAGGTCTATTTATAGATTGATGTGGGTCACAAATCCAAAGCATTGGAGATATAACGAGATATTCTGGAGTTTTTTGTGTTTGGTCAAAACCGTCAAATACCTCTATACCAACTCAATAAAAGAACTTATTAAATTGCGTTCTTTCCTTTCTTTCCTCCATTTTCATTCTTTCGTAATCTGATTGAGCCACCTTTTTGATGTTTTCTTCAACATCTTCAAAGTAATCTTTATTTATAACAAAATTTACTGTTGGCTTATCTTTTACGTAGAGAGCGAGTAAAGTTTCAGTAACGGAGAAAAGCAACTTAGAATAGACCTTATTAGCTTGGTCTTCTATGTTGTTATAGAGTTTCTTTCTCCTCTCATATAAAGCTCTTTTTTGCGAAGTGAAATCTGAAGAACTCTCAAATTCAGCCTTAATCTGACCCAAGATTTCTTCCTCACTCATTCCTATTTTCTGCTTTAATTCTCTTTTGTCCATTTACCCTAGCAATGATAAATTCTATTAAAAAGTTAAGGCTGAATGAATTAAAAACAAGTCTTGTAAATTTTTTGGAAAATTTATGGAAAATTTATGGAAAATTCTATTGTTTCTTTGCATATTTAGGTAATGGCTTATGTTCCAAATCCCTACCAGACAACTTATTCTCTAACCACTTAAATGTATCTGTATACAATATCTTGTGCATATCTGATACTAAAGAATCTACTCATAATTTTTCTGAAGTTGTTACTAATGTTCATTCGTCGAGAGCTTTGAAGAAATGAGCCAATTCAACATTACTCATTCTCTGATAAAGCGAGGCAAATGTTGTTATAACTTCTGGAGAACTACTAATTCCATATAATCCCAACAAAGCAACAGAAACCAAATAAGGAGACGGATTTATGTCTCAATCACTAAGATAGTCAGTTCACGCAACAAGACTTCAACCAAGCAAAGTAACCAATCCCTTTTTCTTTACTCTGTCCCAGAATGACTCTCAAATCTTTCATTCAATAGCGTTTCTAAAGTCTGTCAATATAGACATCTGTAAGTCAATATCGTGTAAGTCTCCGAAAGTATCGCTCATTAAATCTTCTCCCAAGACATCTTTTCATAAATCTGCCAACTCTTTTTCTGTAGAATCTACAGCTCATTTACTTCAGTTCTTGATTGTATTCCTTATTCCTCACAATTTTCATTTAATCTTATTCAAATTATCTTTATAGATTGTTTGAATCTGCTCCTTTAATGGATTTAAGTAAGAATGGAATTCTTGAGAATCTGCCTTATTTGACAAAGCTCACGTAACCTGCTTATACCTTTCTACTACAGTATCTCATAGAGAACGTATACGCTCTAGCTGTGACGCAGTAAACTTCTGCACCTTATTCTTATATAAATCCTGCAAAGCCTCCCATTCTGCTCTTAATTCTGCCTCCGTTTTTCCTCAAATTCATTCTAATTTTGAATAGAAACGTCCCCAATAAGCCTGCACTTCGTTTTTAGTCCCTCAAAAGATTTCTTTCAATACATCATTAGCTGATTTACTTTCAAATTCTCCCTCAATGAAACCTAATAACTTTTTCTTATCTTCCGATAATAGATTTAATTCTTCTGTTGCAGACTTTCATATTTCTTCTGCACTATGAGTTCCTTTTGGTAAAACATTTATAATTAAATCTGTTACCTTTTTCTTAGCATTCTTGTACCAAGTTTCTCCTCATTCTCTGGCTGTTTTAATCATTTTATCAAACACTTTCTTACCTCCAGATAATGTTTTTGCCATAAAAGTTTTAACAGGAGAAGTTTCTCATAAGGCAGAGAATCACATTCAAGCAAGTCATAATAAATCAAAGAAAAGTATATCTGCTCACATATCCTCTCACGCATTATTTACAGCAGAGAAAGCTCCTCATTCTACCGTGTTTTTTGTCATTTTATAGAAGAACTTATCCCATCAACTCAAATTTTTAACAGCAGTTGCTCCTCCCCGCATTTCTCCAATCATACCTCATACTAATTCTGTAGCCATCATTTCTACAGTAAGCCCTCACATAAATTCTCATACTTTACCCTCTGCGGAATCTTCCAAAGCTCTCTTACCCCTACTATAATTTTCGTCCATAGCAAATTTAACACCTCACTCTGCCATTCATTTTAACCAATCTCACGCACTATCCATCATTTCGTCGAGCGTTTTATATCAAGTGATTATATCACGCATTCACTTTCATAATAGAGTAGCCCTCGTTGTATCTATCATATCCTGTGTATCTTGGTCTACATCTTTAGAATTATAAGCCCAAAGAACTAATGGCAATGTTGCAGGATTCCCTGCCAATGTAGCTCATACTCAAACGTTTAGAATTTCTGGTGTGTTTTTTGTTAACCAACTCATTCAGTTCCAAAATTCTCTGTAGATACCATCTACAGTTCCTATTCACGCCGTCTTCCACTTTTGTCACGCTGTTCTATCTTCATATCAAAACAATTCTCCATAATTTTCTTTAATAAGAGCGATTTGTTCAGCTGTTGACCTATTTTTATGTAAATCTACCCACAAATCGTCAACCAGATAATCTAAATGATTTGGGTTATCAACCTCTAATATGTTTTGTAATCTGGTCTTTAATTGTTGTTTGTTAGATATTGTACCGCTTTTTACGTCATTAAACATCGTCCCAATAGACGCCGTCATTGTTTCTGTATTTATAGAAGAACTCGCTCATTTTATAGAGATATATTTTGTCTGTCTTCAAGGATTTTTCTCTAGATTGTCCAATTCTTTCTCACTCAACTTTACTCACAAAGTCTTTGCCTCCTCTACAAGATTACTTCTCGTCATAGACCCATTAGGGTTTAATCTATTTTCTGCAATATAAGACAAATCGTCTTTTAAATCTGTAGGCATAGATTCATACTCAACTTCTGTAGGACTACCGTGAGCCTTGTCACTTACAAATGCAAGAGAACTAGCAACCTTGCTAATCAAACTTGGATTGTATTCCTCCATTCAACCATCTCCTCACTCCATAATATCGTTTATGGCAGATTTAACAGCTTTCTTGTCTTGGTCGTCCCATTGAGCTGACCTGTTAAGACTTCTTGTTGTGTTCAATACTTTTGCGAATGATTTTGCCATCATAAAATGATTATAAATATAAATTATGTTCTACCCGCACCGTTTTCTGGATTATTAGACGAATATACAGGTGCGTATCAAGAATATGGATAACTTGGCATACCCTCTATAATTCTGCTCAAATTACGTGCCATAACTTCGAGTTCATTCATAATATTCTCCTTGTTAAGCCGTACGTCGTCTTGGTAACCTGCGATTATAGAAGACGCCTCTCAAACCAATTTCCATTCTCACTCCGTCATAGACCCAAATGTTGCTCATTGAGATTTTAAGTCTATAAAGTAACCCAATGTTAGTTTCTTAATAAGATTCAAATAAGATTGATACCAAGCGTTAGATTCTCCTCACAATCCTCTTTTTAATCGAGAATAATTACCAACATTTTCATAAAGGTATGTAATCTGATTCAATTCGTCGACCAAAGTATTCAAATATGATTGAGCCTCCGCTCCAAATTTACTATAGTTCTGTGCTTGACTTCTAAAGTCGTTTCAAGATACACCGTTTGATTCTAATGTTTCAGTTAGTCAAGCCACAGACGACGAGATTCAACCATTAGCGTTATATTCCTTATACTGTGGTATAAGAGCGTCCAAATATCCGTATTGATTCAATCTTAAAATTTTACCCTCTTTTGAAGTAAACTCTGTTTGTGGTAAAGAGCCATTAAACTCTTGGAAAGTTAGAGCTTTAGATGGGTTTATGTATCATTTAATATCGCTCGAATCATAATTACTTACTTCGTGGATTTTACCATCTCCATAAGCGTCACTACTTATAATACTAATCTTTCAAGTAGAGCTATCTACCTTTGAAACAACTCATACACGTCATTTTTCAGAATCTATTATAGCGATACTTCAAACTTGTGGCGTATAATCATTTATTAAATCAACCTTTGAGTCATAATCTGATTTAATATTATCACTTCATAATCATAAGCTCTCTAAATAACTATTTACAAAATCTTCGTCTGTTCCTCATTGATTTCATACACGGCTTTCTAATTCAGATACAGCTTTCTCAACCTTTTCAGTAGACGCCGTAGAAGAAGATACATTAGAAGTCTGTTGCCACCAATTATCGCCACTTCCATAAACACTTCAACCTGCTCCCCCCGCAGAAGAACTAGAAGAACTATTAGAACTAGAGCTTGTTCAAGGTTTAGAATAAAGATATTCTCTACCGTATAAGTATTGTTTCTGTAATTCTTTATATTCTGACTTAGCCTCTAATTGGTCTACAAAGTCTTTCTGTAGAGCCGTAGATAGACTTACTCAATTTTTCTTTGCGTAAGCATAAATATCTTCCATAACCTTATTTATATCTCTCTTAATGATTGGTCAGTAAGTATCATAGTAAGTTTGTAATGCTTGCTTTAGAGCTCTCCTTGCCTCGTCTGGGTCGTCTGAATCAATCTTAGGATTATTGTAACTCTCTTGTAATTTAGCCAATCTAACTTGTTGCTTATAATTCCAATCGTATTGGGCAACATCTTTATAAGTATTCCACATTGTCTGGAACGCACCAACCTGTGCATTATACTTATTAATTTCGTAATTTGCCTCGTCTATATAAGCCCCATATTTATCTTCCACACTCTGATGTCGGAGATTATAATTACTTGTATCTGCTTGTAATTGAGCATAAGCAGTATTTACTCTTGGAATCATATCGTTTTGCTCCCTTGCGATACAAGCATTTATATATGCCTTGCTAGCACCTGTTCATTCTAATCTTGACCTTACTGTAGATTCTATGCTATCGTATTCTGCTTTTATTTCTAAGGCATTAGCCGTAGATTCTTCTACACGATTTCTAACTCTATAATAGTTAGCGTCGTCGTAGAGCTCTAACATATATGCTCGTGGCTTATATCAATTCATTTCTCCTATAGTAGCCATTATCTCATTTCTCAAATCTTCTAATGTTTCTGGCATACTATTAATAAAGAACATAGCAGGGTCATTATTGATTGTTGCTAAGTTTACTTTATCCTGCGTAATAGATAAATATTCTGAATATAAATCTGGATTTGTTCACTTCAACAAGTCTAATTGGTCGTATGTAAGTCAACCACCATTTACTGCGTCGTAAACATTTTCTCCACTATTTAATCCAGAAACAGTATCGTAATCGTTCTGCTCTTTCTTTTTCTGATAAAACCATTCAACCATTAACTTTTGCTGTCCAATAGAACGTTGGTCTAATTGGAAGTTTGCGTCAAATGTTGTTCTATCTGTAAAATATTCTGGATTAGATACATAAATCCTCTCCAAGTTGTTTAAAATCTGATTATATCTGTCCTCACTATCCTCTTGGTATGTGAGTGTCTGTGATTTCTGCTGTAATTTTCCTTGATTAGCAATTCCTGTAGATTTGTCTGACACAATAGTTCCCTCTGGATATATTGGCTCATATCACTCTTGGAAAGTGTAGGTCTTACCGTCAGCTGAAAGCCCAGATTGACCTCATTGTGTTCCCTGCTGTGTCTTTGTTCAACCAGAAGTTTGACCTGCGGGAATTACTTGTGTACTACCGTCATTATTAGTAATATGTAGATTATTATTTTGGTCATAATAACCGTCAGACACAACTTTATTATTCGTGTTAGTATTGGTGTTAGTAGATTTATTTGTATTGGTGTTTAAATTCTGATTTACAGTATTCTTTGATGTGTCACTCTTATTTTCATAATATCACGTAGCAGGATTATATTCATAAACTCACGCCCCTTGATGTTCATAATTATTAGAAGAAGTTTGGGTGTTTTTATTAGTAGACGCAGAAATTTTGCTTTGCTCCTCTTGATATTCTTTTATGAATCTCTGATAGTTAGCATTACTCTTGTTTTCAGAGTCAAACTGCTTTTTCTGGGCGTCGTTTAATTGCTCATAAGCCTCTTTAATCTTAGTATAATTGTATGCCATCTATATATTATATAGAAATAAATAAAGGTTTATATGTCCAAGTTCCCGTGTTAGATATAGGTCTGAATGATAATTGGGAATTATCACTATCTATTGCTTGAATAAATATAGTTGACCCTCAACTAAACTTATAACTTAGAACATTATTAACATATACTCACATAGCGTCATTACTGCTTGTTGTCTGCCAGACACAAACAACTAAATAATTTCACTTAGGGAGTGTTATATCCACTTGGTTTCAACTTACTTCAGTTGGAAATACATCTGCCCCCCTAAAGTCAAATATATTTCTCGCCTGCCTCTTAACATCTAATCTTCTGTTACTAAATCAATATTCTTCTTCAAAGCCATATTGAGAAAAATCTCCCTGTTTTTTAACCATTTCTGCTTGGTTATCGTACAGCGTCTTGAAATTTTGCTTTTCATAGGCTTTTTTCTTTATCATACTGTATGCTGTTTTAATGGTATATAAATGTTGTAAATCTCTGGAGGTACATTATATGATACGTCTCACGATATTCCGTCCACACATTCACAAACTATCTTAAACTGAATTTTATGAAAGAATGGGAGCTTACTATCAACCTGTGAATTAATCAAATTCTCATAGTTATGGTCGTATCCGTTGTATCTAAGCTCTCAAACCTTATTCCAATTATCTACTTCTATAAATCTTATTTCTTCGTCTCATTCTCATTCCATCTTAGTCAAATATGATGTTCCCGAATATTCTCTCCTCATTTGTCAGTTTCTACGGAAGATTAACCAACCGTCCACAGTTTCCATATATTCAACTGTTTCAAGATTCTCCTCATAAAGAGATGGCTGTCATATCAAATAAATATCTCACTTAGATATGTTTACTTCTTCGTCTCTTGGCTTAAATCTCCAAAAGGTATCGTCGTCAACCTTAGCATATAGGCTGATTTTCCACTTATTATTAGGCAATTTATAGGAAACAAAGAACTTATCTATCTCTTTCTCCGTAAAGTGACTTCAAATGATTGGGTTTAGAGTGTAACTAAACCGTCTAGTAAAGTAGTTTGTTGGCGTAAATGTGTCGTCATTCCAATATCACTTATAAACCCCTCTCCAACAATGACTTCACTTTCAACTTGTATAATAAATTCAGATTCAACCACCGCTTATAGCTCATAAACAATCAACTTCAGCAAATGGGCTACTTGTAGTTCAAACACGTCCTATTGAAAGCGGTTTATATCGAGCATTACCGAATCAAGACTTTTTACTACCATAAACCAATAAATCTCCTCATAGAGTAGCGAATACAGGCTGTCAGCACCGCATTATTCATAATTTACCCCAGATTTCTTGGTCGTCTCTTACAGTAAGCATTCTTGCTTTCTCTTTTGTCATTCCAGAGTCAACCCCTCTGATTCTACTTCTGAAAAAGTCACTTGACCCTATCATATTTCTGTTAGGTCAACTGACTACATAATATTGCATAGTATTTCTAGCAGAGCGAACAGTTACATAATCATACCCCATTGAAGATATAACAGTTTCAAAAGTCTGTCATTCCCAAACATAGGTATAATTAGGATAGATTGACGCTCAATCCCATACCATTTGGTATCATTTATTATTACTATTAGCATATATTGTTATTTGGTCTCCGAATATCGTTATTCACATAATTTCGTAACTTGTAGATAACACCATATCCAGAGATGGCTTAACTTGGAAGTTGTTACTAGAAATATATGAGTTTAGAATAACGAGGTAGTTTCAACTTCAAGCTACGTAATTTCCTCCTCGTTCTGTAATAACAACTCTATTCTGTAAGTCTGTTGTATCCATATTTAAACCAACTGCTCATAGGGAACTAACTTTACAGTTATCCAACGAAAGCATTGCGTCTCCGTTATTTCAATCTTCTGTAAGATAGTTTTCTTGATTTACCAATCCTCATAAGAAAATTTCTCACTCAAAATCGTCTGTAGGAGTTATTCTCCAAGTTGCGTTTCAATCAAGACCATTAATTGCGAATGCGTAAAATTCTCAATCCCTCTCCACATTAGGAGTAATAGAATCCCAAGTATTTGTACTAGTCTCCGTCTCTTGGTAATCATATTTTCCTGTGCTTGTATTCCACTTGAATACAGCAGTAGGTGCTGATACTGAAACTCTGATACTTCCTTTAACGTGACTATTAACACCAAAATAGAACATCTGGTAGTTAGTTATGGTATGACTTCAAGGTGTACTATATGTTCAATATTGATTAGGTCTAACAAGAGTTATAGTACCCGTTCAACCTGTGTGTTTAATACAATCCTGTCAAGACACCACAGAAGAAGATGTTATTTCCCAACCCTCTCATAAAATAAAATCGCTTAGGCTAGACATTTGATTATCTTCCTCAATAGGTATTCTCAATGCGTCTGGGTCAATTAAACTAAACATTTTTGCACCCATCACTAACCAGAATGGCTTACTTCAAACATTTCCTCTTACTGCTCCCTTTAATTCGTCGTTTCTTGCGTGACCAATAACAGAAGTTCAGTTGGAGTTTAATAGTTTTGGTCACACTTGTGGCATACAGAATAAGCAAGGTCTTCTGGAACTTCAAGGATAAACGTTTCAACCGTGTGCAGAGGCGTCTTCTATGATTCAATCATAACTAACATATTCTGTACCAAAAGGGGCTACAGCAATAGTTCTTCATTCTGGTCTTGAATTAATTACACCTCACGAACAACCGCTAGCAGTTATACTCATACTTGAATGGTTTATATCCACATTTTCCATATCAAAACAAGCACCATCTGGAGTTAGGTACTCGTCTGAAGATAACCCTCCGTTAAACTGATTAAGATATAATTCTAAATCGTCCATTCAAAACTGATTCTTAATACATAAAACTCTCTCTTATTCACGGTAAAGATGTCTCTAATGGCTCATTGTATCTATCTGTGAGTTGAGATAACATCTTTTCTCTTTCTGCATTATATTTAACGTCAGCCTCTTGTGCCTCCGTTTGGTATCTCTTTCTTCTGAAAACTCTCGCATTTACTCCATACTGTAAAACAGGTATGTATTCACGGAGTTCACTATGTCAAGGAAAGAAATCTTTTTCTTCTGATTCTAATGTCAAATCTAACAAGCTGACTATTGCTTGCATTTTGATTCCTCATTCTACTTGCTCTGTAGGAGCAGGATAAATGAAGATACTAGAGTCGTTTATATCAAAAAATCACTCACTTTCTGGAAGATTGTTTAATTCGTCCATTGTTAAGTGTGTGCTTGTATTCTTCCTGTGGTCTAATAGGCAGAAAGGCATATCGTTGTGCCACTTTATCTCCACAGAATTTACCTTTTTGACTCCAAAATTAGTTGAAGTACATTTTTCTAAAGAATATTCATTGATTCATTCTTGCGTACTTCATTCTATAGTTAAAACATCTCGGAAGAAATCTTCATTAACACGAGCAATTATATCATTTGCTACATCATTCCTTATCTCATTTAGATAGCCTAAAATCTGACTATCTGATACTTGATACTCGCTTGTATGTGTATCGTCACGAACTTGTTTTATAAAACCTACTACGTCCATTCCTGTTGGAAATATATAAATCTAATTTTACGATAATTGACTTTTTATATTTTGCAAGATTGAGAAATTTCTTGGAAAATTTTGGGAAAATTTATGGAAAATTAATTGATTTTTTATTCCTTTTTTATATATTTTGGGTGCAGATTTTTACATCTTAAATAAAAGAAATGCTACACGCCTACAAACAAGTTGACGTTATTAAAATGGAGGGTACTACAAAAGATTGTATCCGTAGACATCGTGATATGTATGAGCTTATCACATTTAAGGTCTGAAAAAGGGAATGTATCCGTTATTTATCTCGTGAAGACTCTCGCATATATAGAGCGGGATTAGAGGCTACAAGAAACGAAAGACGCACAGCTTTCTGTGAAACAGCCTTTGAGGAAGTATATAATGACATTCAAGACATTCTCTGATACAGATTGGCTATCGTCGCCCATTATGACGACGGACGAATCTTTGACGAGATTTATTTTAATGAAGAAAAGGTAGATAATATAAAGAAAGTCCCTTGATTACAAGCCATTCTAAACCAAATTCAGCTACAATGCTATCCTCCAAGAGACGAAAGCAGAAAATATTATCAAGTTTTTTCTGACGACGACATTAATCTGTTTCATAATGAATCTTTAAGGAAATCTAAGAACAAAAGTCGTGTAATAATTGATTGATTCTGAAGAAAAAGGAGAAAATAGAAAAACGGGGGCTCTAAAGCTCCCGTTTCTCCTTTTACATTATACCCATTTAAGAAATTATGGGTGCTAATGGATACCCCTACCCATTAACATATACACTATAAATATTTACCCCTCGAAGTCAATACTAACTTGACGCTGTAGCTGTTGTAGGAGGATATATAGATGTGTATGGAGAACTAACAATCCAACTAGGTGTAGGGTAAGGTGCGAGCTTACTTAACAAATAAGTGGATTGTTGAGCATTATTAGCCTCTAACTTAGCCTCTGCTAAATCTGTTCTTAATTGAGTGATTTCGTTGGCACACATCATATCAAGAATCTTTTGAGTGTTAGCTGTTGCAGACGCTATAATGCTTGCTGTGTTTTGCTGTCCCTGTAGGATAGCTTTTTCTATATTGGAATTAGTATTACAGAAACCTTGTGTTATCAAGTTTGTTTGATTAGCAAGATTCTGTTGGGCTGATAACTGTTGTTGCCATTGCGTGTTGTTATTTATAATGTCAACTGTGTTATCGTGATTATTGTTTTGTCCATTTAATAACCACGCTGTAGCATTGTTACCTAAACCACCGAAACCACCAAATCCATTTCACATAAATAGGAATAGGATTAGGATTATGAGCCAAGTACCCATTCCTCAAAACGTTGTATTGTCCATCGGCTATACAAATAGAAATAAAAATCTGGTTTTTCTGTGGTTATGCTAGCCACCAAATTTTTATATCTTGTCTATAACCTCTACTACCTCCTTTTGTTTATCTGCCCCCAACATAGAGCTATTTTGTTTAATAAGATTGGCTACATTTGGATTAGATTTAATTAAATCTGGCACAATCTTCTCTGCCAACATATTTAGCTGATTAATATCGTTAAAATCTACTCATTCCAACTTGTGTGGCTCTATTCCCATTGCTAGTAATCTACTTTTTAAGAAGTCTCATTTAAGAGAGCCTATAAAGTCCATAAAACTCATTGATAGCATTTTTTAATATAAAAATTATTCCTCCATATATTCGGCATAGAGGTCTCTTAACTTATGGTCGTATTTTTCTTTGAGGTGCTCTTTTTTAACTTCAAATTCAGTAAAGTGTTTAACTTTAGAAATAACAAAATCCAAAATCCTCTCCATATCTTGGGGGTGTTGTGATATTTGGGACATAAGTTTAGGCATACTTAACTTATCTCCATCAAAGAAATGCTCTGTTTTCAGTTCCATAATTATACATAAGATGTAAAACACTTATGTCATAAAGGAAATTCACTACTATGGAACGAATAGTAACAAAATATGTGATTTTATCACAAATACGCATAAGAAAATAGAAAAATCGAATCTGATTAATATTAAACTATTTGTCAGAGTAGTTATTAACTACTATTAAGTTTCTTAATTCGTCAGCTGTTTTGAATTTCATTAAAATTTTTCAATATTTAGTTATGTTTTCCGTATAAATTAGGAATTTTTCGAATCAAGACGGATTCAACCACTTACTTCTGAATAAAATCACTAATTTTTTAGCATTCTGGGAAATAATAGCACTTGCGTTGTTCTTTTCGTATCTACAACGACTACAAAACTTACACCTCCCAGATGGGTGTCCACATACCAAACAAGTTTTCATATATTGAATTAAAATATAAATCTGATTAACTATACAAATATGTATCTTCTTCCTTATCTAATATTTCTTCTTTGATAGTTCATTTGCTATTAAACCATATTCTATGCCATTTGCCATCTCTGTAATCAAACCAAGTCCTAACTTGTGGCAAATCTGGTCGTTGCACATATTCAAATTTCTTTTCTATTTTCTTCTTTCTCATAAGTATAATTAACTTAAATAAATTACATCACTCTTTATACCGTCTATCTCATTAAATCAATTATCTTTTACATAGTTCATATATTCACAAATTGCTTTATCTATTCTAACAAAATCTGATTTCTCCTCCCTGCTACCTACTACAATATATAATCTGTTATTGTTTCAACTTCTTCACTCTGTACTAGCGTTTTCTCTTAATCGCTGTATATATTTATTTTTAGATATTCTTCACACAGGCTTTGGTCAATGGTATTGATTACTCAATACTGTTAACTTCAAGTCGAATGGGACGCCATTTATATAGAAGTCTATATCGTGGTCTTTCTCATTCACTTCTGGGACAGCTCAATACTTACAGAATATTTCCTCACATTGTTTACTCGTGGCGAAATTGTATCGCCTGCATAAGGCATATTCATAGCTCACTCAATAATGGTCTGCTAACGATATAACCTCTAAATAACTACTACATTCATAAATAAACTTTGTTTTAGAATCCATTTCGTCGTTTTGCACTTGCCATTTCTTGATGTGTAATAATGATTTTCTAATATCATTTAACATCTCCTATAACTCTGATTAAAATAATGTCGCATACCTTATCTCATTTTTCTTTCTCTCCCTCTTTTGAAAGACTAAGAACTGTGAAGTGTAATTTCTTGAATGTTTTTGCTCTCTCATTCTTCATATAATTCTATTCTTGGCTATTAGTGTGAATTTATCTATCATTATGAATCACACCTCCTCCCCACACATAAAGCTATATTCTTCCACATTGTGTTTTATCCCACTACTGATATTACTCTGACATTTGAATATACATATACCATTGTTATCTAATACCCTATAAGCCTCACTTAATCGGTGGAAGTAACTTTCGTATAGTTCTCTTGCCGTATTATACGTTGTAAATCTCTTTAAGATTATATTACTTCACTCTTTCTGTTCAGTTGTCAGAGATGGAGCTTTGTGTGGTGCTATAACAAATGGCAGGTCAATAACTATCGAATGTATCTGCCCATCATTTAATGGCAAAGGTCATAGTGGCTCTATCTTCACTATATCTTCTCTCGTTGGACAGACATCAAATAAATATTTAGGCAATGGGATTCAATCTTTATAGAAATTTAACGTACTAGCTGTCATATCACAATCAAATTGATTAGTTCATAGATATAACCTACCAATATTATTTAGTATCTCTGTTTGATTATAAGATATATTCTTAATAATCTCACTCTGTTTCATAATCTACAGATTCTCATTTAAAGGTAGCGGGCGAGAGATTCGCACTCCCTACGATTTGATGGGAAAATCGTATTTCTAAATGCCCGCTATATTGCTAGTCCACGCCCTAGCTATGGCTAATTTGCAAGTTACATCAAGATTGTTTGACCTATGACTTTTATTTACTTTTACAAAACCTAATGCGTGGCTTAGGTGGCGGATTTAATGAGGAGGATAAAAACAATGGAGATTGGGAGTTTCCAAAAACCCACCCGCTGTTCATTACTGATACAGCTTACCGCTCTCGCCCTCTTTAATGGCAGGTGCTTTCCAAAGGATTATTTAATCCCAATATACATCATTACAGCCCCAAACACTAAGACAATTCACATAAAAGTTATCTCTAAAATACGAACTGTCCTATCTCTTTTCATTTTTTCTAAGTGATGTACTAATGCGATATTATCGTCTAAAAATTCTTCATTATCGTCTATTAATTTTCTGTTCATTTCCTCCAAATCCTCGACTTTTTCATTTAATTCTATAACACCGCTCCTTAAATCTCATAATTGATTTTTGAGACATACGTTTTCATTGTATAAATCTACATTCTCATTATACAATCTACGGTTTTCTGTTTCCAAAGATTCCTTTGTAACATTAGGTCTTTGGTTTGAATTTTTTTCATTAACAGTTTTCTTCTTTGGCATTTTTTAATACTTTAGTGATAAAATGGTCGATTCATTCCACAAGATTCTCTACAGAAATCTTTGGGAAGTCCTCTTTATATAAATCGCCCCAATCTAATACCTTTTTTTGTATTACATTAGCGGGAAATACCATCATTTCGTTACATTTTCTATCTGTAACGTATGCTAGGTCGGCATAATAACCCCTATCTTCATAGTAGAAGAAACAACATAATGCTGTGGGGAATCAAGGAACTTTTCTTTTTTCAATCTTTAAATCTATCATTATTTAGGAGTAATAACTAAAGAATGGGAACATTCTAACTCTGCACCATCAACAATTCAACCATTCTGAATTGCGTCTTTAATTTTCCTCTTATCCACAGTAACGGTTACTTTCTCACTCTTGTATTCTTTAGGGATAAGCTCCTCGTCGATAATTTTAACCGATGGAGGATTACTCTTAACTGTGAATTTCTGATAAGTAAACTCTATAGACTTCAAATCGTTATCCATCATTGAGTCCAAGATAACTTGCTTAATATGTTCTTCTCTCTCCTCATATTCAGCAAGTTGTTTTTTCTTTTCCTCGAGAGCCAAATATTCTGGGCATTCTTTTAACGCCTTTTCAGCCTCTTGCACTTCTATAAGAAGTTTTCCCCTTTGTAGCTGTATATCGAACACACCATCTGCTACAGGAGTTAGCTTTGCTAAACTTGTTTCTGTCATTTCCATTATGTAAAGAAATAAATTACTCGATAGGTAGGTCTAAATCTTTCATAGCAATAGCGTTATTATACGCTATTCTAAGATTTTTCTCCTGTTCGTCGGTCATTTTCTCTCAAATTTCGGTAACTCTTGCCTTAATTTTCTTCATAAAATCCAATTCGTCGAGACATTCTGTCATAAACTTTGTATTGCTAAGTGTTTTTTCATACCAATCTCACTTAGCCTCCTTTGGCGTCTCTTTCTTGTCTGTAAAAGGTCATTCAAAAGCACTTCCTCTATTGATTGCTTTCACAACCTCGTCAGCACTAGCAATACCTCACTCACATTGGATTCCTAATCCGAAACTCGCACAAGCCCTACCTCGTGCAGAACTTTCTGCATTTTCGAGACTACTACTGAAGTTAACTTTTCTGTAGTCGTCACTCTCAATCTCCTGTGCCAATCAAGTGTAAACACAGCAATGCTCGTGTTTCTCGTCCCAAATAGTCAGTTTAGCTTTTACTACCCAAAGTTTTCTTTCTGGGTAATAGTCATAATCTGACTCCATACTGTATCTTCCGTCATAATTGTCTGAAAGATACTGAATCCTGTCCTTTACTTGGACGTAGGATTTTCATTTGATGTCGATAGCCTTATCGGCTAATGTTTTGTCTGTCATTTCCATATTTAATTACAAAGTAAATCTTCTAATTTAGAATTGATGTAATCTGGTCAATTAGCATTCCAAAGCTCCTCAATCTCATTATCGTCATTGATTCATTTTTCGTTACAATCACGTCGAAACATTTGTTGAATGTAATCCCCAAACGTATACTCCAACTCCTGCCTGTCCTCCCATTCGTCAGTTCAATCTCTGAAGTTTTTAATAGCCTTTCGTAATCTTTCATTCATTGTTAGAAAGGTTTAGGAGTAAAAGGTTTTTCGTATTCGGATTCCCCCTTAGCAAATCTCTTTAGGCAGTATTCGAAATATTCGGGATTTGCTTTTTCCTCGAACAAGACACTATGTCTCCATTTTGGTCTTTGGGTAGCGGGGTCATAATCTTGGAAACCGATTTGGAGCGTTCTTCCATTTTCCCACTCCTTGATGTTTACGATTTCGTAGATGTAGTGACCAACTCAACCATTCTCATTTCTCATAAGCCTATATCACGTTTCTATCTCGTTTTCCTTTCTCCATTTGTAGCTTTCCTTTTGCTTTTCTTTCAAATCCTTTAGTTGAGACTCTGCTAACGGTATCGTCTCTCATTGATTCTTCATTCTTCAATACCGAATCCAAATCTGACTAACAGATACAGGTGCATTACCCGTCTGAAAGTAATTCCTTACCATTCATTTCTGTTCTTCGGTCAAAGCCTTGAATAGGTTTATTGTTTCCATCGTTTTCATTATTTTTTGAATTAAAACCTGCTATTTGCTCGGCAATCATTTGCCTATGTCTCTCAATTTGCCTCTCTTTAAGTTGCTCGTCAGAGCTTACTGTAACTTCGTCCTCCCGTCTCTCTCCGTTTATGTAAGTTGTGGGGTGTGGGGCAAATCCATCGATTCGTTGTTTGCTTTTCTGCAACTTTTTAACTCATTCTATCGCAAGCTGTTGCTTTTCAGTAGATAACCTATTGAATTTCTCCCTCGCTTTCTTCTTATCCTTTTTAATCGGGTATATCTCCCAAAATTTTTCAAACAAGCTATCTTTCGAGCACGATTTATCGTGCGGAATTTGCTGTATAGATACATTAGTGTTATGTATGTTTTCTCTAGATACACTATCATTAACACATACACTATCACTAACACTAACATATACAGTTCCATTTGTTCCGTTTGTTCCATTTTGTTCCATTTGTTCCACACTATTTTTTTGTGCTTGTTCTCTGCCTTTTCGTTTCTCGTCTCATTTCGTGTATTGATTACCGATATGATTTTGTCACGCTTTACTTCTTTCACATTTTGTCTTATTCCATTTTTCGTCGTCCTCTACCCATTCGTCTATCATAATGGACATCAACATATCCGTTCCGTCTAAGGAAATCTCATAAGTTCAAGTTGTTTGGTATTCGCAAATCTTATCTAGTAGCTTAGCTTTCTGTTCCATACTAAGACTAGATATTTGTTTGAAGTACCTTTTTCTGAAGATAAACGATTCCTTATCGTTCATATCAACTTGACCCATCTCAAACGGCAAAGAGAAGTAAAATCCTAACTAAGGGGCTCAATTTTCGGGTATGAAAAAAGAGCCATCTTAATTAGCAATGTTATCTTGGGGCGGATTATTGCGGATTATTTCCCCGCAATAACACAGCTAATTAAAATAACTCTCCCTTACTGTGTCGCCCGCAAACAATCCTTGTTAAATGTTTGGTGGGCTACTACACTCTTTGCACAAAAAAGCCCATACTGTTACGTATGGACTCTCAAATCACGTGATTTGGGCGGGGTGAGATTCGAACTCACGACCTTATCCTTAAGAGGGGTCGCCCCTGTCCATACATTAACACATTTAACTGTAATGAATATAAAAAATTGCAACAAGATGTCAATAGATTTTTTTGTTAGTTGAAAACTACTGAAACAATGATTTTACTTTTTTCTCTAAATTAGAGTGTAAAACGTGACAATAATGTTCTGTTGTCTTAACGTCAGAATGTCAGAGCAACTCTTGGATTTCTCTAATATTGAATCAATTTTCCAAAAGTCTTGTTGCGTACGAATGACGGAGAGTATGACAAGTTATTCTCTTACCTAAATGTAATTTATCGGAATATTTTTTCATAATTCCACACACAGTTTCCTTAGTAATAGCTTTTCAGAAGTCGTATCACGAGTTATGAGAAATAAATACAAAATCTGAATCAATTTCAGTAATCCCCGTTCGTGGTATGGGTTTCCTACGTTCTATCATATACTCGTCCAATAACCTTAACACAGAATCTGCAAAAAACACTCGTCTGTCCTTGTTTCCCTTTCAAGTTATCATTTTTTTTCTGTCGTAAATGTCCTCAACCCTCAAACTCAACATCTCCGACAGCCTCATTCCGCTTGTATAACCAAGATTTACTAATAATTGAGACCTAACAGCATTAATTTTGTATTTTTCAAACACATTTATGCTGTCAAATAGAGTTTTAAACTCATTTTCTGTTAAAACTGTCACATTTGGGGATTTTACCCTTGTCTGCTCAATTTTTTTGTAATCTATCCCCTCGTCGTACATCAAATTCAAATATTTTAGCAAACTTTTTATCGCTGTTATTTTTGTTTGTATTGTAGACGGAGAAATAGTAGGTTTAACCGAGTAATATATGCTCGTTTTTGGAGTTTTTACACCAGAGAGGTATGTTTTTCGTTTCTCGATATTTTTTAGTGATATTTCTCCAGATTCCGCCTTGATTCAATCTAATAGCAGGTATTTAATAAATAAGTTAGCGTCTGTATAGTAATTTGTTATTGTATTCTCGCTATACTGACGATTTCCCAATCGTTGTCTCCATTCAAGGAGTAAGTTGTTTGTAATTTCCATTTTTAATAATAAAAAAAAGTAAAAACAAGAGTGTTGTAATCTCCCGTGATTACTTTTGTGCGATATATTATATATATTTTCAGTAAAAAGTAAAGCAATACTACAAATAAATCCCTTGTATTTATTGAAAATACTCTTATAAAGTAATTGCACAAAAACTAGCGTGTTGCTAGATACTACACTCGGACTTGTTTATCCGAGATTTTTCTGTTATGGCGACACAAATGACAAGGTCAAAGTTAGTGAAGAAATGTGATAAACTTTTCTCAATTTTTATTCGCCTACATTTTGCAGATAAGGATTGATATGTAAGGTGTTATACGTGCTGAAAGAAAATGAAATGGAACGACAAGGAATGCTCCTGTGGGCATTGGATAACAAGGGCGTTCTTTTTTTTACGTTGGAATATTAACAACGCCAGACCTCAATGTATGCGGAAATGTAATTCGAAATTATCTGGAAATTGAGAGCCTCTTATCTTCAGAAAAAACTTAATAAACGAAATCGGAATCGAAGAAGTGGAATCTATGGAAAACGACTATATTGAATACAGGAAAGACCCATCTTGATACAAGGTACACACATTCACGATGGAGTACCAAATACAAGAACTTCAAAAAGCTATCAAAGCAGAGGCTGATTTGAGGGGTATAGTAGTCAAAGTTTAGTTTTTATTGCTTATGAATGCCACAACCAACCGTAAAAGCTATGGTATGAGATGTTGAGTATAGGAGAAAGGTATCTCTCCCAGAGACTACCCAAGCCAAAAAGAGTATCCGCACAAAACGGAGTACAAAAATGCTCGACATCAAGAACGATATGGACGCAGGAGTACCTGTTCCATTAATTTGAAGACCAAAAATCTTCAAAGATTCCGAAGAATTAGTAGAATTATTCAATATTTATTGTGTTTCTCTTATGCAAAAGGACGTTAAAGTAAGAAAAAAGGCGTCCGAAATCGTGCCTCTATGAGAAAGGACAATAAAATCAACGTGAGAGTTCTTTAAAGAGGGAATTATCACAGAAAGGGAGCTTGTTGAGGAGCGAACTTTTGAAAGAGTACCAAGTGAGCTATGATTTGCAGTATTTTTATGAATTTCCAAGAAAACTTTGGAAAATTATGCCGAAAAAGAGGAATATAAGGACGCTATGGATATGATTCACACATTCTGCGAGCGACAAGTGGAAGATTTAGGAACTTCTGGTAAAATATCGCCTCAAATGGCTCAATTTGTGCTAAATACTTCCTATGGAAGAACTCCTGCACAGAAAAACGACAATGATAACACTTTAGAAATTAAAATAACGCAGTAATGGCAACACTTCAGAAAGAAAATCGATGGGTAGAAACCCCTGTCCCAAGAGTTATGCGGAAAAACATCAAGAAATTAAAGAAATTTCCTTGAATGACTAAAGCAATTCTTATTAGAGCTTATAGGGACGACGAAACAGACCGAAAATTGTTTAAATTTGTGTTCTCTGACGATTATAGAGACGATTTTATTAGATTTTTCAATGAATTATACCAAAAAGAATGGGATAAGTACCAAACAAATTGGATAAAATTCATTTGAAAGGCTATAGAATCCGAAAGAGAAAGAGCAAAAAAGGACGGAATTAAACAAATTAATGAAACCACTAAATAGGGGGGAACTTTTATTTTGTATTGTTAGTAACAATGGCTAAAAAAAATTCTAAAGAAGTAAAGGAAATGGCAAAACCAACTAAATTGCCTACTCCTTGAATTACTCCAGAAATGGCTAAGGCTATGTCTGAATGAATCCACGTTCCTATGCCAGAGGAAAATTTATCTCCTAAAAAAGATAAATAATGCAAGTAGGAAGTTTTAAAGCACCCTCTCCATCTGACGCAAGCCCTAAAACAGTAGAAATGGGTAACGCTACTGAAGTTCAAGTAACTAAGGGGAATGCTTTTGTTGTTTTCTATAACAACGGTCAGATTCGAAAAATGGATACCCCATTTATGTGAGGAAATGACAAATATTTCTACCCTAACAAGGAAGACGCAATGCAAAGAGCGTCTGATTTGAAAGGTGCAGGATATAACGTCAAAGTATTCGCTTGTGAATTATAATTTATATTCAATTCATAAAAATGCTATCAATAATTACCCCCCTATTTAATGATTTCATTGATTTAAAGGAGCAAGTTTCCTCTTTGAGCTATCTCGCTCACTATGATTGCGAGCAGATAATCATAAATGACGGCTCTTTGGATTGCTCTACAGAACAGTTAGAGACTTTAAAGGAGAAAGCTCCATATAAAATTGAGATATTCCAATCTGTACCCTTTTTCGGAACTCCTAATAGAGGAAAGGTTTACGCCATAAACAGAGGATATGCAGAAAGTAAATGAGATATTATTCTCGTTTTATTCCCACGAGTTAGAATGGACGAGGAAAATATGAATAAAATTATCTACTCGTTGGACGAGGCAACTGTAGTTTCCCCAAGTTATACAACAACCCGAAAGGCTTGTAAGGGTACTCCTAATGTTTTAGACGTATGTTTTGCTTTTAAAAACAGCTTTTCCCCTTTGCCTATAGACGAAAGACTATTCAATGATTATTATGACGATTATATCTACTTCGCTACCAATAGAAATGTAGCAAATGCGGGTAGTGTTTTCCTAAAAAAGCATTTCACAAAATACGATAAGAAGACCCAAATGAGAATTAACTCCAGATTCGCCCGTGATATTAAAACACGGAATTTAATTTGTAGAGAAAATTGACGATAATGCAGTTAGAAATCCCTTTTAATTTTAACCCCAGACCTTACCAAAAAGAAATTTTTACGGCTGATAAAGATGGGATTAGAAATATATTACTCGTACGGTCAAGACGTGCGGGAAAAGATAAAACTTTGCTAAATTTGATGGTAAAAGACGTTGTTATGGCAAAAATGAATGCCTATTATGTTTTCCCAGAATTAACACAATGACGTTCTATTTTCCGAGATGGGATAGATAACGATTGATTCAAAAATCGTGACCATTTTCCAAAACAACTCGTCACTACTTCCAATAATAATCTGATGGCTATTACCCTCGCCAATGGCTCTATGATAAATGTAAAAGGGACAGATTCTAATGTCGACGGAATGAGAGGTACAAACCCTAAACACGTTATCCTCTCCGAATATTCAGAACAAGACCCTTACGCCTACAATAAGGTAATTAAGCCTATTCTCGACCTTAACCATTGAAAAGCTCATTTCTGTTTTACCCCAAAATGAAAAAATCACTCCTACCAACTCTATGAGTACGCCAGAAACCACCCAGACGAGCGATTTGTTTCGGTAAAAAAAGCCTATGAGCTCTACGACGACGCAGGAAATAGGATTATCACAGACGAGGAACTTAAAGATATTAAACAATACTTCATTGATATGGGAGATGTAGAAACATACTACCAAGAATACGAATGCTCCTTTGAATGAAGTACAAAATGAGCTTATTATTGAGAACAGCTTAGAATCGCAGAAGAAGAATGACGTATTTGTACCGTTCCTTATGAATCTAACCTTGATACTTTCTCCGTCCGAGATATGGGTATGGACGACTCCACAGCTATTCGGTCTTTCCAAATTTTCTGAAAAGAACTAAGAATCCTTGAATATTTCCATAATTCTGGAAAATGATTGGATTTTTACGCCAATTATCTCAAAGAATCCCCTTATAAATATACAACCCATTTTCTCCCACACGACGCAGAGGTAAGAGAACTCGGTACTTGAATCTCCAGACGTGAATATCTCGCAAAAATCTGATTAACTAATACCCAAGTTCTTAAAAAATTCCCTATCCAAGACGGTATCGACGCCGTAAGACGTATCCTTAAATATTGTTTCTTTAATAAAGAAAAATGCCAAGATGGTCTTGACGCACTTAAATACTACCATAAAGAACGAGACGATAAAACCCAAAAATTCTCCGATAAACCTAAACACGATTGGAGTTCCCATTGAGCTGACTCGTTCCGCTATCTCGCTATCGCCTATGAAAATGCTATTAGGGGTCTTAATAATAGAAACGTCGGGGCTGTGTTCTCCCTAGATATGTGAGCCTTTGTCTAATTTTCTAACCTCTTTACCTCCTCTATTATCGATTCCTTAAACTCCTCCTCACTCTGATTTAATCTACTCCCTACCATCGGCTTTATCCTACGATAAACAACACTTATTACAGCATTTATTAATCTGCCGTATCTTTTGCATTCATTCTCCCAATATTCCCATTGTGCCTTTGCCTCCTCTAACTCCTCCTTGTTTCACTCCTTGCTTAATCTATCTATCTCCGCTTTCCTCTGATTACATAACTCCGATAATAAATCTAAACGATACGCATACTCCCCATTCCTCTCAACTACCTCCCCATTCTTTATCGCCCTATCTAAACTCCTTATGCTCTTTCATTTCCTCCCCATTCTCTCTAATATCTCCTTTTTTGTCTTATACCAAACCATAGTTCTTACCTGTTATTATTATAAAAGTTGTATTTTGGCAACTTACTTTTATTTTTTTACCCCCTCTTTTCAAGAAAAGTTGTATTTTGGCAACTATAGTGTTTTTTTATTTTCCCTCAAAGAAAATTTGGGGTATGTATCAACATCAACATCAACATCTTTCGTTGCCCCCCTACGGGGGGCGGGGCTCTCGCCCCGTCGGGGCGTCGAGCCTATAGGGGGGGTATATAAGCCCCAAGCCCTCCCATCGATTCGGGGCTTTTTTGGGTTTTGGATTCGGGAAACAGCGGGACGGCGTTTTCTTGCTTAGGTGTGAAAGCGTGCGAAAAAAACGCAAAAATTTTAAAGCAAAGAGGAAAGACGGAGAAAAAGACGAGGGGAAATAATCCGAACAGAAAAGACACGACGTCCACCTCTTACCCTTTCCCCGTGTGATGGTGACAGAGTAAAGGGAGAAAAAAAAATCTGAATCCGAACAGAGACAGAACAGAAAACAGAGCGGGCGGAATGAATGACGAACAGAGAGACACACACGGAGGGGGGCGTTAGACTTTTTGCGAGCAAAAAGCCCAACGCTTAGAGCAGACACACAGCGACGAACGGCGGGGAAATTAGGGGGCGAGAAACACCAGAGAAAAAGCGGGAAAAAACGAAACAAAAAAACAAAGGAAAACACAGAGAGAAAGCCCAGACACGGAGCGGGAAAACAAAGACGCCCCAAAAGTGAGAAAAAAGAGGGGGAGAAAATCACACAAAGAGAGACCAAAACACAAAAAACAGAGAAACACCAGACAAGAACACGGAAAACAAAAACACAAAAAGCCCCCAAAATCACAAAAAAGGGCTTGAATATGACAAGGAGAAAGCTATAACTACTTTAGGAGGATTCTATCTCCTTTTACATTATACCCAACGCAAAAATGACACTATTCGAAACCTACAAGGAAAAAATCCAAAACGCCCAAACGATGGGAGAGCTTTTAGAGCTAGGGGGAAAAATCCGAACACACAACCCCGACGAACTAACCAACGCCGAACAAGTCGAGCTAGATCTTGCGAGAACTAAAAAACTCGAGGAGTTAAAAGGAGCACAGACCACAGAGGAGAAAAAGCAGAGGATTATTAAAGAGCTTGACGACTTACTCCAAGAGAGCGGGCTCTCTTTCTCCGACTATTTGGACGAGTGAGACCTTGACGACGTCAGAGACGCCGACGACCTCCGAGACAAACACCTAGAGAGAGCCGTTAACGAGTCGAGCGACATTATTTATTACTCAAGAGCTATAGAGTTTTTAAGCGAGCACGACGCAAGCCTCAGACAAAGCCTAGAGCTTGCCTCCGAGTTTGGTTATAGTTTGGAAGACTTAAACAGCGAAAAGCTAGCAAGCATTTTAAACTATCAAGAAAATGTAGACGCTTATTATAACAACAAGTCCGAAATTAACGACCTCCTAGACGAGCGACACGAAATAAGAGACGAGGAAAACGAGGAAAGCGACGAGGATTAAGACACAGCCCCCACAATTTGGGGGCGTTTTGCTATCGAGTGAAAGAGCCCAAAGCTCCAACGCTCGCCTTTATGGATTAACAAAACACCCAACAAAGAGAAACAAAAAAAAGCTGAAACACAAACACAGCACGAAAACAAAAAACGAGCGTTTTTACATTATACCCACTTAAAACAATGGACGCCATTTTTTACGGATTCCTTGCCTTACACTTTCTAGCGTTTGGGGGGACTATTGCCACAGCTACGAACAAAGCAACACAAGGGGGGCGGTTTGACTCTTGCCTTGTGGTTTACGGGTTAACCTTACTAGGGCTAGCCATCTTTTGCTATTGTCCGAGCTTGCGACTATAAAAGCACACCATCAGAAAACGGGGAGAGAAAGACGCCGAGCTTTTTATATTTTTCTAATAGATAGAAAATGGACGAAAATTTTGAGCGATACGTCACGCTTAACGACGAGAAAGACGAACATAAAAAAAAGCTACTAGCCCAACGGGTGGGAGGATTACACGCCCACAACGTCCAAGCTAGAATTTTCCAAAATGAGATTTGAAACCGAGACCTGACGCTTGAAAGCCTAAAATCAAGCAAAATGAGGGGGCGGGAGAATCTGACACGGGACGAGCTTTTAAATAGTCTAAGTATGATATACGACGCCCTCCATATGTCACAATACTAGAGGGATTTTGAAAAAAGCAAAAAAACTGACTTTTATATTTTTTGATATTGTCAAAAATGAGCACTTATTCTATAGAGGTAAGTTATAACGACAAAATCCGAGAAAATGCGGGAAAGCGTTTTAATTTTACCGAACTAAACGACAAAAGACGAAAAAGGATTAACGAACGCCTTAAAGATTCGAACTCGAGGATTTTTATATCGAACGGAACAAGAGGGGCGAGGGCTGTTATATTTTACAAGAAC
>Ga0310786_10001245_pt1 | contig 40912 bp, 38 predicted proteins | sample AusTroGonzalo_MG_FD_203881 | JGI IMG/M metagenome (GOLD analysis project Ga0310786, IMG submission 203881) | Bovine rumen microbial communities from tropical cattle in Woodstock, Queensland, Australia - Gonzalo_03 (v2) (version 2) | ecosystem: Host-associated > Mammals > Digestive system >... | reverse complement strand
ACAGCGGACAAAGATAGGGAAAAATGTGTTGCGTTTGCAAAATCAAAGAAAAAAGTCCGAGCATAGTCGAAAAATCCGTACTTTTGCGCTTCATTTTTACGACTATGGAAATCAGCAGCAAATACAGTCCTTCGGAAGTTGAAGGCAAATGGTACGAACACTGGATGGACAAGAACTACTTCCACTCCACTCCCGACGAACGCGAACCCTATACCATCGTGATCCCGCCGCCCAATGTGACCGGCGTGCTTCACATGGGCCACATGATGAACAACACGATCCAGGATATCCTGATTCGCCGCGCCCGTATGCAAGGCAAGAATGCCTGCTGGGTGCCTGGCACCGACCACGCCTCCATCGCCACCGAAGCCAAGGTGGTGAACAAGCTGGCGCAGCAGGGCATCAAGAAGACGGACATCGGTCGTGAGGAGTTCCTCAAGCACGCTTGGGACTGGACCCATGAGCATGGTGGCATCATCCTCAAGCAGTTGCGCCGCCTGGGTTGCTCCTGCGATTGGGAACGCACCTCGTTCACCATGGATGACATTCGCTCGAAGAGCGTCATCCGCGCCTTCGTCGACCTTTACAATAAGGGTTTGATTTACCGTGGTGTCCGCATGGTCAACTGGGACCCCAAGGCTTTGACCGCTTTGAGCGACGAGGAAGTGGTCTTCAAGGATGAGCATAGCAAACTGTATTACCTCCGTTACTATCTCCACGAGGATGACGGCACAGGTGCCACAGGTGCTGAAGGCGAAATCATCCACACTGACGAACAAGGTCGCCGCTACGCCGTGGTGGCCACCACGCGTCCCGAGACCATCATGGGCGACACCGCCATGTGCATCAACCCCGCCGATCCGAAGAACCAATGGCTGCGCGGCAAGAAGGTCGTGGTGCCGTTAGTCAACCGCGTCATTCCTGTCATCGAGGACGACTATGTCGACATCGAGTTTGGTACGGGTTGCTTAAAGGTCACGCCTGCCCACGATGTGAACGACTATATGCTGGGTGAGAAGCACAATCTCCAAAGCATCAACATCTTCAACGACGATGCCACCATCAGCGAGGCTGCTGGCATCTACGTTGGCATGACTCGCGAGGATGTGCGCAAGCAAATCATCATTGACATGAAAGAGGCTGGTCTGTTAGAAAAAATCGAGGACTATAATAATAAGGTGGGTTACTCGGAGCGCACCAATGTGCCGATTGAGCCGAAACTCTCCATGCAGTGGTTCCTCAAGATGGAACACCTCGCCGACATCGCACTGAAACCTGTTCTGAATGGTGATATCAAGTTCTATCCTGCCAAATATGTCAACCTCTACCGCCACTGGTTGGAGAACATCAAGGACTGGTGCATCAGCCGTCAGCTGTGGTGGGGTCATCAGATTCCAGCCTACTACCTGCCCGAAGGCGGCTTTGTGGTGGCCGAAACGCCCGAAGAAGCCTTGAAGCTCGCCATCGAGAAGACTGGAAACAGCAACTTGACCATCAAAGACCTGCGTCAAGACGACGATGCCTTGGACACTTGGTTCAGCTCGTGGCTGTGGCCTCTGTCGCTCTTCAACGGCATCCTCGACCCTGATAATGCCGAGTTCAAGTATTACTATCCTACCAACGACCTCATCACTGCCCCCGACATCATCTTCTTCTGGGTGGCCCGTATGATTATGGCAGGGGAGGAGTACCAGAATGAAGTGCCGTTCAAGAACGTGTATTTCACTGGTATCGTTCGTGACAAGTTGGGCCGCAAGATGTCGAAGTCTTTAGGCAACTCGCCCGACCCGATTGAGCTCATTGACAAGTTCGGTGCCGATGGCGTGCGTATGGGCATGATGCTCAGTGCCCCTGCCGGCAACGACATCCTCTTCGATGAGTCGCTGTGCGAGCAAGGCCGCAACTTCTGCAACAAGATCTGGAACGCTCTCCGTCTGGTGAAAGGCTGGAATGTGGACGAGAATGCCGCCCAGCCCGAGGCCGCCAAGATGGCCGTGAAGTGGTTTGAGGCGCGCTTCAACCAAGTGCTGGCCGAGACTAACGACAACATCGACAAGTACCGCCTGAGCGATGCCTTGATGGCCATCTACAAGCTCACTTGGGACGATTTCTGCTCATGGTACCTCGAAATGGTGAAGGCCCCGCAGGGACAAGGCATTGACCCCGTGACCTACGCCGCCACCATCCAGTTCTTCGAGCACCTCATGCTGATGCTGCATCCCTTCATGCCCTTCATCACCGAGGAGATTTGGCACGCCATTGCCGAGCGCAAAGATGGTGATGACATCATCGTTGCCCAGCAACCAAAGGCACAAGCTGTGGATGAGCAAGTTCTCAAGCAGATGGAGTTCACCCAAGAGGTTATCAACAACGTCCGCAAGGTGCGTTCCGACAAGAACATCGCCTTCCGTGATGCCATCAAGCTCGTTGTGAAAGGCACCGCTGACAAAGACTTTGATTGCGTCATTGCCAAGCTCTGCAACGTGAGCGAGATTGACTATGTGGCTGAGGCTCCCGCCGGTGCCTTCGGCTTCATCGTGGGCAGCACCGAATTCTTCGTGCCGCTCACCGACAGCGTCGACGTGGAGGCTGAGATCAAGAAGTTGGAAGAGGAGCTGAAATACGCCCAAGGCTTCCTGAAGAGCGTGGAGGCCAAGCTCTCCAACGAACGCTTCGTCAACGGTGCTCCTGCCGCTGTTGTTGACAAAGAACGCAAGAAGAAAGCCGACGCCGAAGCCAAGATTGCTGTGATTGAGCAGCAGCTGGCGGGGTTGAGGAAATGATTGATATGGGTAGAGACGGTGTAACACCGTCTCTACAGTTCATTTACAACATTAAAGACGGATAGTGGAGATTTCCACCTCGATTTTCTTTATTAGTACGGCCACACCTGTTTTTCTATATTTGTTACAAGCGGATATCCAGCTCCTGTGGAATATGACAAATAAACTCTACTATCACCATAGTAATATATATAGAATCCAATGTTATCTCTATTTATTCTTTTGATTTCATTGGAATTCTTTGGGTGTCTATCTCCAGACCAGTAGTAATTACCATCTTTTTTCCAAATATACACCCAACCACCAGGGGTTGTTTCAGGTTCCCTTGTATTAGTTTTCCAACCCAATGTACCAAGATAGGTATAACCGAAATCCCCTATTTCATTCGGAACAATATTAACAATCCCATTATTATAACCAATATAATAACGAGAAATGCCAGCAGCATAACTCATCTTTTGACAAACAAATCCTATCAAAAGAATAACAGTAAAACTAAATATTACTTTTTTCATTTTTCATTGTCACCAGTTATATCCCATCGGCTCATCGGTTTTATAAGTTTACTATTTTGTGGTTTAAAATTCATCGTATGTGTGCATATTATAAGATAGTTTCAAATAACTACTATAATAAGTTATATAACACTTTTCTTCTCTTCCGTTAGACCATGTTATTGTAATATCTTTACGACTAGAAGTGCTTTTTGTGATAGCATATCTGCCATAGTCATAGGTATCAGACCCATCAACTTTCCTATGAAGGCCTCCAGCTTCGCGCCAGCCATGTTTCACAATCGTTCCATCTGAACAAAACTTGATTTGCCAAGCGTTCTCTTTTCCACCTAATCGATTTATATTGTCGGCATTACCAAATATTGCAGAAATAGTTTGAGATGGATACTGACAAATACTGTTTGGATTTTCTAATTGGTTGTTTTCAAAAACAACATTTATCGAAGTCAAATAAAAAAATGCGATTACTAATGCTTTAATCATAATAATTGTCACCAGTTATATCCCATCGGCACATCGGTTTTTATTTTTAATTAATTTTGAAAAAATGCGGTTTACATATAAGGCATAAGACTGAGAAAAACAATACTGTAGTATCTGTAATAGAACATCCAAGCTTGATTCTGTGTTGTCTAAATTGTGTATATCATTTATGAGTTACAGGCCTTATAGACTGTTCTTGAGAAACTTGGTGAGTATAACTTGCAGTATAATTTACAAAATCAAAACGAAGCTCATATACACAAATCATCCTATTCTTAACATGATGAGTACAACTCCAATATCTACCATAGGAACCTGCATATTGGAGAACTCGGTCACTTCCACTTCGAAGACCAGCAGCTGGTAGAAATATAGAATTTCCATTGCGCCCTCTTACAACATATCCATTTTTACCATTTTGTGTTGTCCATTGCCAAGTACAATTGTTCATTAGCTCAACAAAATCATCAAATGTCGGCATGACCCAACCTGTTCCCCACCTCTTGGTGACAATATCGTCACCTGTACGTCCATAATACACATCATTATATATGGATTCAAAATACTCTCCATAATCAGAAGGCGAGCTTGCACCGAGATTACATGTGGCCCATTTTGTTCCTGAGGGAAGACCCAAGTCGACATAATAATGTCCATTCAATTTGCCGGATTGTCCAAATACGGTATTACCCATACCATTTATAATTATCATTCCCAATGTAAACACAATGGAGACCAAACTTTTTTTCATTCTCATTTAATTATCCCTATATTCGTGCCGGGCGCAACTTTTAATTGATTGAATGTTCAGTTTATAATCAGTTAAACATTTACTTGTCGTTTGGCTTCAATACAACTTGATCAAAGCTCTTTAAAAGAACAAATTGATTGTTCCAATTTGTCAGCAAGTTTTAAGATACTTGTTCCTCCTGATATTATTATTATCTGATATAATGTATCTTTCCCTTCAACGAAGGCGAAACTACCATATAACGCGTCTTTTAAAAATGTTCTTTTTCGGAATGCGTTGAGCATAATGGCATTTAAGCCATTAATTACTGTCTTCTGATAATTACCAATTTCGACTTTATCAATATCGCCAAATAAATTGCTCAAAACCATTGTTGCCATATGATCAAGTATGGTATTACCTTTCCCCAAGTCTGGTAATTCATTTTTTAGCTCTTTAAAAGCATCAACAAATTCTTGCTTTGGCTCATCAACAACATTGAACGAGACGTCCAAAGCTCTACTCCAATATTGTACAGATGCATCCTCGCCGAATCTTGTCGTTGGTTCTAAAAAAGAAGGCACATCAATAGAAAACCTATTTTGAACCACAACGGTTTGGACGGAATCATTGTTTTGCGCTTTGTTCTGTTTGATGGCCTTATTAGCATCCATAATGCCACCGGCTATTAGATTTATTAAACCCATATCTGTCAAAGTTTTTTATTCAACATTCTTTTTTTTATACCTCGATATTCCAATTATATCGAACACAAGAAGTACAGCACCAAAAACTACTAATGCCATACTACTATTTGTGCCTTTTAAGACAAAGCTGCCGCTTAATCCAGCTATTATCAAGGCTATACTAATTATTAGACCAATTATTCTTCCTACCATTTTATTGTTGCCCGTTATATCCCATCGGCCCATCGGTTTTTGTTTTGAATTTACTATTTGATTGGGTGCCGATTGTTAGGATACGCCCACAAAAAAAGCGTGGCACTTTTTAGTCTTCATCGGTACTTTTGAGGTCTTCGACTACCTAATCTACCCAATTACAACATACAAGTCCACGCCTGCTGGCGGGATTGGCGTTGCTCTGTCTGGGTAGATTTTTAGAGTTGTCGAAGTTCCAAAAGTACCAGATAAGCTACTTCGCTTTTTCCTATTCTATGATGTGCATATCGCTTGAAGCGTTATCTCATAGGCTAATATTTTGGTTTATAACTCGTTAGTTAATATTTTGTTGCATTACAACAAATTTTCTTCAATGTCTATGTCACTCAACATTTATCAAATGACGGTGCAAATATAAGGAAAATGATTGTATCATCCATGCCGCGAAAATAAATAATCATAAAGCATCGACGGAGAGACTACAAGAGGATGCTCAAGTTCGGCTTCTATGAAATCTTTATCACCAGAAAGAATTATGTCCGCATTATGGAAAAGGGCATCACTCAAAACAGGAATGTCTTTTGCATCACGCAAATTACCAGTTTGTATCGGAGAACTCCCACAAAACACAAAAGGCAGAGTGTGGTATAAGGAATAGACCTTTTCTGACTTTTCCTTCCATTTCATTTCGAGTATGGCCTTAAACTCGGCATCCACATAATCAGACACTAATAGTTCGTGGTTGCACTCAAAAAGCATATTCATCAGGGCTCCTGCTTTGCCGCCAAAGACAAAAGCCGACACCAACACATTCGTGTCGATTAATATGCGCATACGGCAACCCTTTCACGCCTGAATCCAGCCAAATCCTTTAGCATCTCATCTTCAGTAGCCCAGCCTTTATCCTCAGCGAACATGCCTTGTATTTTTCCCAGCACAACCTTAGCCGACACGCTTTTCTCTGTAGTTGCTTCATTTTGTTGCCTGAGTCGCATTAGCTTTAGCAAGTACTCCATCACATAAAGTTGTTCAGCGAACGACAAACTTTCTAACTGGTTTTCAAATGTTTTCATCTCTAATGCTGACATGGTTTCCTCTTTTTTGTTCTTAAAATGCAAAAATACATATCTTTTGTCACATATGCATCATGTTTGAACAAATCATGCAAAAAAAACGGGTTTCATCCTTTGTCTGAAAATACTATTTTGGATAATTCAAAATACTTTCTTATTTTTGCAACTCAATTGTGCCTATGAATATTAAACAACTATTAAACATTTGTATCTATGAGCAATACAGCCGATAAAGTAATCAACATCGCATTAGCCGAAGAAGGCTACTTGGAAAAATCCGAAAGTGCCGTTCAGGAGAATGACAAAGTGCTTGACTCCAAGGAAGAGGGCGCAGGCAGTGATAATTATACGAAGTACGGACGTGATATGCACGAGTTGTTTCCGAGGGTGATGCCTTTCCCTTCGGCGTGGTGTGACTGCTTCACCGACTGGTGTTTTTACAAGGCTTACGGCGTGGCCAATGCCAAAGCTCTCTTGGCGGGTGATTTTTGCGCCCTCACGAGGAACTCCGCGCAGTTGTACAAAAACAAAAACGCATGGTACACTACCAATCCACAACCTGGTGACCAGATTTTTTTCAAGAACTCCGATGGAGGAATCTGTCATACGGGACTGGTTTACAAGGTCGCTAACGGATATGTGTATACCATAGAGGGAAACACTTCTTCCGCAGCAGGGATGGTGGCCAACGGAGGTTGTGTGCGCAAGAAAAGCTATTCGCTCTCATACCAATATATTGCTGGATATGGCCGTCCCAAATATGATGCGAGTCCCGATGTACCCGACACCATGATTACAGAAGAGAAGAATGAGTGGCAGAACTTGGTAGTTGACTTGCAGAAGGCTTTGAATGCGGAGTACGATGCCAACTTGACAGTCAGCGGTATTGCGGACGAGAGTACACTATTGGCTACTCCGACTTTGAATACGCGAGTGCGTTCTACAAAACCCAAAACAGTGACGGCGCTTCAGAACTTGTTGACTTATTGGGACTATAAATGCTTGCCAGATGGGGACTTTTACACTGCCACTGAAAAAATGGTCAAATCATTTCAAAGGGAGAAGGTTGGGCTACCCAATCCCGACGGGGAATTTACCGCCCAGAGAAATAGTTGGAAAGTATTACTTAAGTTGAAGTAAATCAGGTCGTCAGATCTATTTAATTACGCCGTTTACCACTCGTGGTAAATGCCTTCCACTTCAACTGAAGAAGTGGTGCTGAACCATCCAATAGCGTCGCAGTTGGAGAATAGGTTGGATAGAACGGCAGGGAATGCGCCCATGATAGGATTGACTCCTACGGCAAGTTTTTGGTTTACAAGGAAATACATGTAGTCTTTTGTAATGCTGATGAGTTTCACTTTCACCACATCACCTTCATGCAGATAGGATTTGTTCATGATGCCCACAGGAATTTCAATGTTGTCGTTCAGCATCTCAGGTCCGTTGAAGTAATAACCAGCATAGCCTTGCATGGCAAATAAATCGAAGAGCTTTGATGGACGGTTTCTGAAACGTTTCCCGTTGAGGTAAAGCTCCACGTTATATATGATGTTTTGGTCGTTAAGGGCTTGGAAATAAGGGCAGACGCATACCGCCGCCGATTCGTCAGCAAAGGGGATGCCTTGCTCGTTGAGCAAAGGCAAGAGGCCAATAGAGTCAATTTGACTAACATTGTTGGGCATCTTGGAGTCGGCATACATACGGATGGGGCGATTGTATATCATATTTTCCTCGACGTTCACTTCTAGATGGTACCAACGGTTTTTCGTGCCCGCCATGGAGTCAGTGAAATAATGGCCTGGATTGTTGGGATCCTCGTAAAGGTAATATGTCGTGTCGCCAGGAAAGTCTTGATATCTCCTGCTTTCAATTATATACACTTCTGCACCCGTAATCATCTCCCTCTCATGGGAATACAGTTCTGACGAATAGCTCAATATAACCTCGTGGCGCTTATATTCGTTGGTGAAAGAGCCTTCTATGACAGGCACAATCTTTTCTTTGGGCGGGTCGATGGAGATGGCTTCTGTGCAAGCCACAGTGGTCAACAGAGGAAGGCTAACTATCGAAAGGACAATGCGTTTTACTATCTTCTTGAAATTGCTCATCGGGGTGATGTTTAGTGATTATCCATGAAAACAGTTTCTATAGAGGTTACCGAGGAGGCCATGAACCAACCTACGGCCTTGTCGGTGGGTTGTATGTTGGTGGTCACATTGGCAGGCGCGCCCATCATGGGATTGCTGCCTGTCGACATTATGACACTATAGTAGAAATAAAGGTAGTCGGCAGGGATGCTTTGCAGTCCCGCGCGGATACGGTCGCCCACTTTCAGGTCGCTTTTATGGAAATAATAGATGGGAATTTCCATGTTGTTTTGTGCCAGCATATCGGGCCCATTGATGTAATATCCGGCATAACCGCCAACAGGAATCATTGCTTGTTGCCTGAGTGTGTCGGTGAGGAGCGTGTCGTTCTTGTAAATCAGGGGCATGTAGGTGATGCCAGGGTCTGGCAGGCTTTGGAAATAAGGATAGACCCATTCGATTGTGTCGCCCAAGAAGACCGTTGGGATACTGTCGTTGCCGCCATTGAAAGGTTTGATGATAATGCTGTCGATGTGGTCGACATTGTCAGACAACATGCTTTCCGAGAAAAGGTGGATGGGCTCGTCGTCGGTTGCGGGTATTTCAATGCAAAGGCGATAAAGTGTGTTGCGCTTTCCTGCCACAAAGTCGGTGAGATAATGCCCACGATTTTCCATATCTTCATGATACACAATGGTATCTACGCCGTCGGTGACATAAACGGTGGCTCCCGTCACCATGCGGATTTCGTCGTGGTTGTAGAAATCGGCGGTGTAGCTTAAAATGGCTTCATGCTGCTTCATCTCGTCGGAGAAATAAGCCTCCACGCCAATCATGGTGTCGCCTTCTTCCACTTCGATGGTAATCTCCTCGGTGCACGAAGCAGTGAGGAACAATCCCAAAATGAGCCATATCTTGTGCCAGCATTTCATCGTGTTCAGAATTTGAAGTTGTACGAAATGGAGGGCACGACGGAGAATAGGTACATGTTCTTGGTGATCATGCCGCCTTGGTCGTCGGTGTCGAAAATGATGGCCCAAGTGTTGTGGCGGGCGTAGGCGTTGTAGACCGAAATATTGATGTCATGATGCCAACGTTTGTTGTTGTCTAATTTGCCGAGTTTGCAGGAGAATGACAGGTCGAGGCGGTGGTAATCAGGATAACGACTCTCGTTGCGGCGGCCGTTGTATACAGCATAAGTCTGTCCGTTGATGGTGTATTGTCCGCAAGGGAAAGTGACGGGCTGACCGGTATTGTAAATCCAGTTGGCGGCCAAGGTGATACGTGGAGTCACCTCGTAGTTGGCCACAATCGCGATGTTGTGAGGCCGATCGTAGGGCGAGCGGTATTCTTGACTATAGCTGATGCCCTTGATGGTACGGAAAGTGCGTGAGTACGTGTAGGAAATCCAACCAGTGAACTTGCCAACGTTTTTCCTGATGAGGAACTCCGCACCGTAGCTCCGACCCTTGCCGGCGCGCACTTCGCCGTCAATCAGCAGAGACCCGTAAGTGATGGCGTTGTCCTTGAAGTCGATGACGTTTTGCATGTTCTTGTAATACACTTCCACCGAGGTTTCAATGCCGTCGTTCATGAAGTTGCGGAAATAGCCGAGTGCGAATTGGTCGCATTTCTGCGGCTTGATGTTGGGACTAACGGGGAACCACACGTCAAAGGGCAGACCACCCGTCGCTGAAGAGGCCACTTGAGCATATTGTACCGTGCGAGAATAAGAAGCTTTGATCGACGATTTCTCATCGATGCGGTACATAGCTGCTGCGCGTGGCTCCGGATGGAATTGGGTATTGAACACTTCGCCTGGGCCATAATGGATGGTGTCAGTGGCGATGTAGATGTACGGGTCCATGACGTAGAAATCCTCTTCGCCGATATTTTGGAAGCACGACAGGCGTACACCTGCACGGAAAGTCAGGCGTGGGGTAGGAGTGAAGTCGTGTGTGATGTATAAGGCGTGTTCCAAAGCCTTGCGGGTAATTTTTTGGGTTGAGTCCACCTGCAGGTATTGGGCCAAGGCACCGCCACGGTCGAAAATCTGACCCTGCAAATAGGATTGGAAACCTGTCGACAGGCCGAACTTGGTCATGTGGCGGTCGTTCCACACCATGGCAAAGTCGTAATTGAGGCTGATGGCATCGGTGCCAGCCTTGATGGTGAAGTCGTATGGGCTGTAGTTGAGGTCAATGCCATAGCGGTAACGTGACCCGATGAGCGAAAGGTTAGAGGTGAGTCGGTCGTTGAAGATGTGGTTCCAACGGATGGTGCCGCTGCTGTTGCCGTAGCCAAGGCCAATCATTTTCTGCATGGAGAACTCGTCGTGGCCGTGGTAGGCAGAAATGAAAAGACGGTTTTTCTTGTTCAGGACTTGGGTTATCTTGGCGTTTAGGTCGTAGAAATAAATGCTGGACTCGTTCAATTCCTTGATAAAGGGTAGCACCATGCCAGCGTATGTGGTGCGCCCCGCCACCATGACTGAGGTCTTATGGTCGAAGAGAGGTGCCTCAAGCATCAGTCGGCTGGTGACGAGGCCAATGCCGCCTTGCATGCCAAAACGTTTAGGCACTTCGTCTTTCACTGTCACGTCAAGCACCGAGGCCAGACGACCACCGAAGTTAGCAGGGATGTCGCCTTTATACAAAGTGGCGTCTTTCACCACGTCGTTGTTGAACACGGAGAAGAAACCGAGGAAGTGTGAGGCGTTGTAAATGGGCGCGTCGTCTAAAAGAATGAGGTTCTGGTCGGTGGCGCCACCGCGTACACTGAAGCCAGAGGAACCTTCCGAAGCCGCCTGAACGCCTGGCAGCAGTTGTATCGACTTGATGACGTCCACTTCACCCATCAGTGCTGGAATCTTCTTGATGGTAATCATGTCGAGGGTCTGCACACTCATCGCCATGGCGGTCACGTTTCGGTCTTTGCGCTCGCTGGTGACTTCCACTTCGGAGAGCGTTTCTGTCTCGGAATGCAGTTTCAGGTTGAGGGTTTGTGGTTTGGCCGTGACGTTGACTTTTTTCTCCAAAGTGCTGTAGCCTACATACGAAACGCGCAAATGATGTTCGCCTACGGGCAAATCCAGTTCATAATGGCCACGCTCATTGGTGGTGGTACCTTGCTTCAGTTGCTCCACATAGATGGAAACGCCCACCAAAGATTCATTGGTTTCGGCATCTTTGACGGTGCCGGAAATATGGCCTTTTTGTTGTGCTAAAGTGCTAAAACACAATCCGATAAGGCATATAAAACACAAAAATAGTTTTCGCTTCATTTTCGAAAAGTTGAAAATCCGGTGCAAAGATACAAAACTATGCGGATTGGGCACAGGATTTATATCCCAACCTCTCCATTTTCTCAACTTGCAACGAAGCCTGCCCAAACTCTTCCGTGACTTTGCCCAAAAGCAAATACACGCCATCACCTTGGAAGGGATAGCTTTTGAAAACTTGCGGGAAAAGCACCGTATCAAAGGCTTCGCCCGTGGCATCGACGAAGGTGGCGAGAGCCATGGGGTCGCCTTTGCAGGTGCGGAAGTTCTTTACTGTCACTAGTTTGCCAAGCATCCTGTAGCGTTGCCCCACGAAGTTCAGCATTTGGCAAGCCATCAACTCGCCTCGGAAATTGGTTTTGAGCAAATCGAACCAAGTGAGGGAAACAGGAAAACCGTAAAGTTCCATCTCGTCGTAAGCGTTTTGCAAAGCGTTAGTCTTGAAATCGGGGAACTCAAAATGTTGGTTTTCAAGTTGGAAAAGCGTTTCAGGCTGTTCTTTTTTGCCATCACTCTTGCCAAGATGCGCCAGCCATAGCAGTTCGGCTTTCGGCTTTTTAGTGAAGTCGAATGCGCCACCGCGAATGAGCAAAACTAGTTGTTCAATCTTGAAAGACACTCGTGAAACGAAGTCCTCGAGGCTTGCAAAAGGCCCACGCGCCGTGCGTTCGGCAAGAAAACGCTCCGCGAAACCTTGCTCTAATCCTTGCAAATGCACAAAACCCATGAAAATCGTCCTGCCGTTCAAAGTAGTAAGATAATCGCTGCGGTTGACGCATGGCAGGTGGATTTTCGCGCCCATGCGTCGCGCCTCGTTGAAGTAGAACCAAGTCTGGTAAAACCCGCCAAAATTGTTAATCACAGCCACCTGAAACTCAAGTGGATAGTGGCTTTTCAGATAGAGGCTTTGGTAACTCTCCACCGCATAGGATGCCGAATGTGCCTTGGAAAACGAATATCCCGAAAACGACTCAATCTGCCGCCAAAGTTCGTGCACAAGGTCATCGGGATAGCCCTTGGCCTTGCAGTTGTCGAAGAAGCGTTTCGTAACCTGCTCAAACTCAAACTTATCGCGCATCTTGTGGCCCATCATGCGGCGCAACACATCGGCCTCGGCCAAGTCCAAGCCCGCAAAATAATGCCCGACTTTGAGCACATCCTCCTGATAAATCATCACACCGTAAGTCTCGGCCAAAAGTTCTTTCAAAACGGGATGCTTATAATCCACAGTATCAGGATGATGGAATCGGTTGATGTATTCGCGCATCATCCCTGAGTGAGCCACGCCCGGGCGGATGATGGAACTGGCCGCGACCAAGGTCTTGTAGTCGGAACAGCGCAGTTTACGCAGCAGCCCGCGCATCCCCGGACTCTCAATGTAAAAGCAGCCGCAAGTTTCGGCCTTGAGCAGTTGGCGGCGAATCAATTCATCTTGTTTCAGCGCGTTAATTTGGTGAATGTCAATGTGAACGCCACGACTACGCTCCACCATCTCCACTGCCTCACGGATGTGGGCAATGCCCCGCTGACTCAAAATGTCGATTTTCTCAAAGCCTAATTTTTCAGCGGAATACATGTCGTATTGCGTGGTGGGGAAACCTTTGGGTGGCAGGTCGAGGGCGGCAAAATTGGTAATCGGTTCTTCCGTAATCAGTACGCCGCCGGCATGGATGGAACGTTGGCGCGGGAAGTCGCGGATGCGCTCGGCGATGACGAGGATGTTGCGCCCGATTTCGCTTTGTTGCGCAAATGTCGCCGGATTGCGCTCCATCTGGTCGATTTCTCCTTTGGGCAGGCCGAACACCTTGCCCAACTCGCGGCAAATGGAACTCTCCTGGAAAGTGACCGTCGCGCCGAGCAAAGCCACATGGTCAGGGCCGTATTTGTCGAAAATGTATTGGATGACCTTGTCGCGGTCGCGCCACGAGAAATCGAGGTCGAAGTCGGGCGGACTGCTTCGCATGGGGTTGAGGAAACGCTCGAAGTACAAGTCCAGTTCTATCGGATCCACATCGGTGATTTTCAGGCAATAAGCGACCACACTATTGGCTCCGCTGCCTCGCCCGACATGATAGAAGCCCTGCCTGATGGCGAAGCGCACGATGTCCCAAGCGATGAGAAAATAGGCGCAAAAGCCCATCCTTTCGATGATGTCCAACTCCTTTTCGATGCGGCGATAGGCATTTTTGTCGTGTAAGCCGTAGCGGTACGCCATGCCATCGAAAGCCAGCTTGCGCAGCAGTTCGCGGTCGTCATAGACATTGCCCGTGTAGGTGCGCTTGTTTTTCACGCTGTTGTCCAAGTTGATTTCACATTCGTCCAAGATACGCTCCGCATTTTCAACGAGTTGCGGATAGAGCGCGAAGGTCGTTTTCAGCCTTTCGAGAGGCAGCAAAATCTCATCCTCAGCGGCACAAGCGGCAGGCTCAAGGCGCGAAATCAGCACATTCTCGTCAATGGCGCGCATACATTGGTGCAGTTGGAAATCGTCCGCTTCGGCAAGGGTCACGGGCTGCATGGCGACCAACTTCTCAAAGGATGGGCAGTTGTACAATTTGGTCAGTTGGGAGAAACGCACGCCAAGAAACTCGTTCTCTTTCAGTAAGTTCAGTTTCCGTTTCCCGAAGGGATAAATCACGAAAACCTGCTCCCAATCGGGAGCCGTTTCGGGATAGGGCTGCTTGTTGAGGTTGTGTTGCGTCAGGAAACGGTTCAGTTCGGCGAAGCCCGCATTGTTTTTGGCCAAGGCCACATAGAGCAGTTCGTTGCCGTTGCGGAACTCCACGCCGAGCACGGGCCGCACGCCTTTTCTGCCACATTCCACCACGAAATCAGTAGCCCCCATCGTCGTGTTGATGTCGGTCAAAGGCAAGACGGCATAGCCCATCGCAGCGGCTTTCGCGACCAAGTCCGCAATCGGCATCGTGCCGTAGCACAGGCTGTTATATGAATGGACGTTGATTAACAAGTTTAGAGTTTAGAGTTTAGAGTAGGGGCAAACCTATGTGTCTGCCCTTTCAAATATCATCCATCACCCTGCGGCCCGATGTATGATTTGTTCCCCAAACCGCATTTTGATTTTATCCATCGCAACATACAAATTCGTCAGTTCAGCATTGTCGTCAAATAAGGCTAATTGCGGCATCCCGCTGACCAGTTCGCTGAAGCGCACCCCGACTAACCGAATCATCATCCGTCGGTTGTAAAGTCGGTCGAAGATAGTGTTGACGGTCTGCCGCAGCACATGGTCGAAGGCGGTGTAAGGGATGCGCTGCTGCATGTCGTGCGTGTCGAAGTTCGAATAGCGGATTTTCACCGTCACGCAGCCCGTTAGTTTGTGTTGCGAGCGCAGGTCAAAACCGAGGCTCTCCACCATGTGCGCCAAGCATTGCCGAATGGCGGTCACATCAATCGTGTCCTGCTCGAAAGTGCGCTCCTTGCTGATGGATTTCCGCTCCTGATAAGGACAGACGGGCGTGCTGTCATGGCCGTTGGCCTTCTTCCAGATGTCGAGGCCGTGCTTGCCCATGGCGCGTTCCATCGCCAAGGGTGGCAGTCGGCGCAAGGTGCTGATTTTCTCCACACCCATTGAGCGGAGCAAGGCGTAGGTCTTTTCGCCCACCATCGGGATTTTCTGCACCGACAGCGGGTCGAGGAAGCTATTAATATAAGGTATGGGCACCTCCAGCTCGCCGTTGGGCTTGGCCTGCCCCGTGGCAATCTTCGCAACCGTCTTGTTTTCAGAGAGTCCGAACGAAATCGGCAGGCCTGTTTCTTTGATGATGGTTTGCCGCAGTTCGTGCGACCACAACTGGCAGTCGTGGAAGCGGTCCATGCCCGTCAGGTCGAGATAATGCTCGTCGATGGACATTTTCTCATAAACGGGCGCGCGGTCGGCGATGATGTCGGTTACCAAGCGCGAATAACGGCTGTAGAGTTCCATGTCGCCACGGATGAAGACAGCTTGGGTGCAGAGTTGCCGCGCCATCCGCATGGGCATGGCCGAATGTACCCCGAAACGCCGCGCCTCGTAACTGCAAGTGGAGACCACGCCCCGATCCGACATGCCGCCCACAATGACAGGCTTGCCTACCAAGGAAGGGTTTACCAGCCGCTCCACCGACACGAAAAAGGTGTCCAAATCCAAGTGTAAAATCGTCCTTTCCATAAAAATTCCTCCTTTTTTTGCCCAAAATGCTTGCATGTTCCAAAAAAGTTGTACTTTTGACGAGTTTTTAATCAAATTTTTCGCCGTAAATTTAATCAAATAATTAATATGTACTTCAATTCGAACATAAAATTTTTGCGCAAACACCGCAACCGCACCCAAGACGATGTGGCTTTTGCCCTGCAAATGAAGCGTTCCACGCTGAGCGGCTATGAGAATGGCGTTTCCGAACCGAACCTTGAGGCTTTGGTCGCTTTCTCGAAATATTTCGGCATCGCCATTGATACTTTGGTGAAGGTCGATTTGAGTGGCATCAGCCCGAGCCAGCTCTCGCAATTGGAGCGCGGCTACGACGTGCACTTGAAAGGCAGCAACCTGCGGGTGTTGGCCACCACTGTCAACAACGACAACGACGAGAACATCGAACTCGTCACCGAAAAGGCCAAGGCGGGCTATGCCACGGGCTTCGCCGACCCCGAATACATCAAGGTGTTGCCGACGTTCACCATGCCTTTCCTCTCGCGCGACCGCAAATATCGCACCTTCCAAATCAGCGGCGACTCGATGCTGCCCATCCCTGACGGTTCATACGTCACCGGTGAGTATGTCCTCGACTGGACCTACATCCGCAGCGGACAGCCGTACATCGTTCTCACGCAGGACGACGGCATCGTCTTCAAGATCGTGGAGAACAAAATCGAGCAAGAAGGTAAACTCAAAATGAGTTCACTCAATCCGCTTTACGAGCCTTACGACCTCGCTGCCGCCGACATCAAAGAAGTGTGGAAATTCGTGCATTACATCAGCGCAGAAATGCCCGAGCAACGCGAGAACCGCTTCCGCGAGGAACAACTCATCCAAACCGTGCAGGAACTGAAAAGGCAGGTCGAAGAAATTCAACTGAAACTGAATATTTAAGCACTCAACATTGTAAAATTACACTTATGGAAAACCAAATTGTCATATATCAAACTGATAACGGAAACACTGCGATCGATGTCCGATTAGAAAATGAAACTGTATGGCTCACTGCCAATCAGATGTCTATTTTGTTTGACCGTGATGAAAAAACAATCAGAAAGCATATCAACAATGTTTTTGCTGAGAATGAATTGCGCAAAGAGAACAACACGCATTTTTTGCGTGTTGTTGGGGTAAAGCAGCCTGTAGCATACTATTCTCTCGATGTCATCATCTCCGTAGGTTATCGCGTGAAAAGCCAGCGCGGTGTGCAATTCCGCCAATGGGCCAATAAGGTGCTGAAAGACTATCTGATAAAAGGCTATGCCTTGAACGAGAAGATTCGCCGAAGCCAAATCGGAGAGCTGCGCCAGTTGGTGCAAATGGTGGGCAGAACGCTCCAAAACCAACCTTTGCTGAAAAACGACGAGAACCAAGCCTTGTTTGACATCGTTGTCGATTACACCTACGCTTTGGATACACTTGACGACTACGACTACCAGCGGTTAGGGGTGAAAGAGACTACCCAAGAAGAAAAGTTTCAGGCGACCTACGACAATGCCATGCAGGCTATTGCGGCCTTGCGCGAGAAGTTCGGCGGCAGTTCGCTGTTTGGCAACGAGAAAGACGACTCTTTCAAAAGCAGCATCGGGCAGATTTATCAAACTTTTGGTGGCAACGATCTTTATCCCAGCGTGGAGGAAAAAGCGGCCATGTTGCTGTATCTTGTCACAAAGAACCATTCGTTCAGCGACGGCAACAAGCGCATTGCCGCCACGTTGTTCCTATGGTTCCTCAACAACAACGGTATCCTCTACCATGAAGACGGAAGTAAGCGTATCGCCGACAACACTTTAGTCGCACTGACTCTAATGATTGCCGAAAGCAAACCCGAAGAGAAGGATGTCATGGTAAAAGTGGTGGTGAACCTTATCAACCAGAAAAACTAAGGTTCACCATGTCGAGAAACAACGAATTCTTTCACGCTTGCAAGGTTGATAATTGGTATATCTTTGAGCATACCGAATACGAATGGGACGACATAGTGAATGCCTTCATTGCAGGAGGCCTGTATGCTGACAGCCATCCGCAAATCCCGTGGCTGCCACTGACAGAGAAAACGATGGAAGATTTGTTAGATTACGCAAGATATTTGGTGTACCGAGCGGATTATGACGAGTACTATATCCTTGATGGAATGACCATTAAAGAGACTTTCAACGAAGGGAAGTACACTCATGCGAAGATGATTGAGGGACCGGAAATGTTTTGAACTTTTTTGCGTGTTGTTAAAACTTGTGCTGCGATATGGCACATATTTGCTTTTTCTTTGCAGCGAAAAACAAAAGCGGTCTGAAAAACATGTCAATTATGATTTTGTTTCAGAGAAATGATTACCTTTGCAGCAAATTCATGCCGACTTCATGTCTGCATGAGTTGACATATAGCATACTTGCTGACCTTTCGGCACGGTTAAATCTGGTAAATTCAACTATTGATGCCCGAACAAGTCATTGCAGGTTTGTAGCCTCTTTGGAGGACACAGACCGCTTTGCTTATTTCGCATCAAGGCATACCAGAGCCGAACCGAGGGAATAACAAAGGGATTTCGTGTTCTCCCTTTTTGTAAATGAACACGACGGAAATGCTGAAACCCGAAAGTGGAAGCAAATTAAAAAACACTACATTATGTCACAAATGGTTAATTATGGAAAAGAGATGATTAGAATCTCACCTAAAGGAATTGAGTATTCAAGCAATGGCGGTGGCTCATGGCACATCCGTTACTCCAGTTCAACAAGTGGAACTTTTTTGGATTTGTTGCCCTATGGCAATGAATTACTGGCTGTAACCACAAAAGGGGTTTACTATTCAAATAATGGTGGGAATTCTTGGCATATTCGCTATTCCAGCTCATCATGCGGCAATTTCCTCAGTCTTGTGGATGGCGGTCGTGAGTTACTTGCAAACACAAGCAAAGGTCTGTATTATTCTACCAATGGCGGTAACTCATGGCATAGGAAATAATAAAACTTGAGTATTTAAGAAACGATGAAAGTATTTGCACATTATGAATGCAATGAAAACATCGAATACCGATGGAGGACTTTGCTTCAATTTGGCTCGTCATGGAATGTTCTTGGCAGTGTGGTGATGAAAAACCCAGGTAGTGCTCGCCCTTGTACTCAAATAAAAGAAGGTTCTGATTACAAAGAACTAATTAAGTTTGATACGAAAAATGAGTGGTATGAGTTTTCTCCAGATCCGACTATGCATTGCATAGAACGATTGTTCCATGAGTATTGCCGTCAACAATCTAAAGTGTTCGAAGGGGTTATTCAAGTGTTCAACTTGATGAATGTTCGCGACCCAAACCTTGCAAATGCCATTGACAAAAGTACAAAGGCTAGGTATGATGAACTATTCACAACAGAAGAGGATATCAACCATTTGATATCACCAATTTACATAGGTTGGGGACAATTGGGGCAGAGTCCTTTATTCAAAGATAGTGCAAGTAGGTTATTTAGTGCAACACTAATGAAAGAAGGATCCAAATACCTTGACGAAGAGTTTCAAAAGAATTCCTTCTATCATCCACAGTATCTTATGGGTAGGGGCAAGTATACATCAAAAAGCATTTATTTGTTGAATGCTTTCTGTCAAAATACCCAAAATCCAAAATGTGACATTCAAGCCATACCAAATTATACTTTTTCCGCACAGAATGTTTTTAAAAGTGTAGTGGAATCGCTGGAACAATATTTCCAAGTTATCGAAAAGAGGAACAATGTTTGGAGATTTGTTTTGAAAGAAAACTACTCCATCTCTGTCACCCGCAGTAACAATGGTTACATTGGAATTCGCCGTATTTCAAATGACAGTGACAATAGATTTGACAAGGCAGTTATGGACTTATTGGATACTTTTGGATTTATTGGAGTTTCCAATAGTTGGCTTGGGACAAAATCTTTCAAGGAGTATGGTTGTGACAACAATACGATTATAACTGCCATTTTGAAAGAGAGCCACAAACTAAAAGCGAAATTAACAGCACTATTGTTACAATAGATTTCAAATATAAGGAGTACTTTACTTGAAATTCATTGTAGTTTTACAGTAAATTTCAGATAGAAGTGGTTCTCAATTTGAAATTTATTGTAATTTTGCAGTAAATTTCAGATAGAAGATGGAAAGCACCTACATCAAACGCGAGACTTATCTCCAAAAACTCATCGACCGCATGAACAATGGTGAGGTGAAAATCGTCACTGGGCCAAGACGATGTGGAAAGTCGTGGCTGCTGAAGCGTATCTTCAAAGACTATTTGCTTGCCAACGGCGTACCCGAGGAAAACATCATTATCGTTTCCTTCGACTTGGACGACGAGGAGGAAATCTATGGCGACCTCACCGAACGCAGTGTCTTGAAGGAGTTCCTTTACAGCCGCATCACCTCACCCGACACCAATTATTATGTCATTCTCGACGAAGTGCAAGAGGTGGACGGCTTCGAGAAAATCGTCAATGGACTGAATGCCAAGGACAATGTGGATGTCTACATTACTGGCAGTAACTCACATTTCTTGTCGTCCGATATTCGCACCATCTTCCGTGGTCGTGGCGATGAAGTGAGGGTTTATCCTTTATCGTTCAGGGAGTTCCGATCCAATAGGACTGAACCCATCAACGAGCTTTGGAAAGAGTATTATACCTATGGAGGTATGCCAGGGTTACTCCATCATCACACTCCCGAGCAAAAGGTGGCCTACCTGCAACGCCTTTGGAACAAAACTTACCTTGATGACGTGGTGGAACGCAATCACGTAAAAAACCGCGAGGCTCTTTCCGCTCTTGCCGACGCGCTTTGTTCCTCCATCGGCTCGCTGACCAATCCAAGCCGTATCAGCAATGTTTTGCAGAGCCTCCAGAAAGAGAAAATCGCGTCCGAAACCATCGCCAACTATATAGATTATCTTGAAGACGCTTTCCTTTTTGAAGGAGCCAAGCGCTTCAATATCAAGGGGAACAAGTATTTTGAAAGCATCAAGAAATATTATGCCGTTGATGTGGGACTGCGCAATGCCAAACTGAATTTTCGCCAACAGGAGATTACCCATATCATGGAAAACGTTGTTTACAACGAACTGAGGATGAAGGGTTTCAGTGTTGATGTTGGGTTGATGGAAAGCCGTGAGATGCGTGACGGCAAATTGACCTATGTACAATACGAAATCGACTTCATTGCGCAAAACGGGATGGACAAATACTACATCCAGTCGGCATTCAAGTTGGACGACGACGAAAAGCGGGAAAAAGAGCTCCACTCCTTAATGAAAGTCGACGACAGCTTCAAGAAAATCGTCATCGTTGGTGACGACATTGCCACTTACACTGATAGCAAAGGCATCGTATTTATGGGACTATTCCAATTCCTTGACACGGGGATAGGTTAATCCTATGCTTTTTCCGTCTGCTTCTTTTTCCAAACGAGGAACATCACCAGCCCCAGCAAAGTGATCGCCACTCCAATACCATAGCCCACGGGACGCGGCAGGAGGGAACCCAAACCACCGTCGGAGGCTTTGGCGACGAAGAGGAAACAGCCCGTTACCATGGTCATGAAGAGGGCGGGGACGAGGGTGATGAGATACCAGAGTTTGCCTTTGTTTTTGCACAGGTAAATCGTGATGGCCCAAAGCGTTACCGTAGCAAGCACTTGGTTGGCCCAGGCGAAGTAACGCCAAATGAGCTGGAAACCTTTTGCGTCAGAGATGCTGTAAACCAAGATGGCGGCTGTAACGGCAAACATCGGTACTGCGATAATCAGGCGGTTCTTGATGGGCTTTTGGTCGAAGTTCAGGAAGTCGGCGATGATGAGTCGCGCCGAGCGCAAAGCTGTGTCACCCGAGGTGACGGCGGCGCTGATGACACCCAAGATGGTGATGGTAGCTATGATCGGCGTGAACCAAGTGTTGGCAATGATGCCCACGATGGCGGCACCGCTCTTGCCCGTCACATCCACAACGCTGTCGGGGCCAAAGAAATAGGCGGCGGCAGCGGCCCAAATCAGGGCGACGATGCCCTCGGTGATCATGGCGCCGTAGAAGATGGGACGACCTTGTTTCTCGTTCAACATGCATCGTGCCATCAGCGGCGACTGCGTGGCGTGGAAGCCCGAAATAGCACCACAGGCAATCGAGATGAACATCATCGGGAAGATGGGGTTGTTGGGCGCATCGGGGTGACGGTTTTGCAAGCCGCTCCAAAGCTCGGGGATTTCAGGTTTGTAAATGAGGAAGGCCACAAAGATGGCCACGGCCATGCCGAGCAGCAAGATGCCGAAGATGGGATAGATTTTGCCAATCAGTTTGTCAATAGGTAACAACGTGGCAATTAGGTAGTAAGCTAAGATAATGACAATCCAAATGTAAGGATTCCAGCCTTGGGTGAAATTGGCGTTGAGCAAAGTGGCGGGCGTGTTGACGAACACCACACCGACTAAAATCATCAATAGGACGGTGAAGCCGCGCATGAACTGTTTCGCGCCATTGCCGAGGTAAGTGCCATGGATTTCGGGAAGGCTGCAGCCTTTGTCGCGCAAGGAAATCATGCCCGCGAGGTAGTCGTGGACGGCGCCGGCGAAGATGCTACCCAGCACAATCCAAAGAAACGAGGCCGTGCCGAACTGCGCACCCATGATGGCACCGATGATGGGTCCGACACCTGCGATGTTAAGGAACTGGATGAGATAGATGCGCCAAGGCTTCATCGGCACGTAGTCCACGCCATCGGCCATGGTGGTGGCAGGGGTGGCACGTTTCGGGTCGATGCCGAAGACCTTCTCAACGAACTTTCCGTAAATGAAATAGCCGAGCAGCAGCACGGCAAGGGCAATGAAAAAGGTTGTCATGTCGATTCAAGTTTTGTTGCGCAAAAATAGGAAATTTGAAGCCTATTCGTGCAAAAAATGTGTACTTTTGTGCCAAATACATCATCGGAAATGAAAAAACTGACTTTTGCTTTCGTTCTTATCTTGTTGTCAATCAATATATTTGCACAAGAATGGACAAACTTGGGCAGTAATAAACCTTCTTCACCCAAGGTTGGGTTGATTTCAGAAACCAACGAGGAAATTACTGTGCGTTTCTACTTGGACGGCTATTATATTAATAAGGTGGAAACGCCCCGAGGCGAGGCTGTTGTTATTACTGCGCCCAAGATGGCTTCCCTGCTTGAGGAAGGTGCACCCGACCTGCCGCTGTTTGCCATCCCCATGGCTATCGGCAATCAGGCGGAGATGAGCATCGAAGTTGCCAATGCGCAATATAAAGAGTATCAAGGCATTGAAATCGCGCCCTCAAAAGGTAACTTCAGCCGCGAGATCGACCCTGAAACGGTGCCCTATCGTTATGGCGAGGCCTATACGAAGAACGCCTTTTACCCGTCCATGCAAGCTAGTTTGGATCATCCTTACATTTTGCGTGATGTGCGCGGGCAGAATATCTTGGTCTATCCCTTTGCCTACAATCCCGTGACGAAGGCGCTACGCGTTTACACGGAGATGACGCTTATCATGCACAAAATCAGTGAAAAAGGCGAGAACCAGAAGCTGGCGCGTAAGGGCGTTGGCAAACTGGCACCTGAAACCGAGGCTATGTACGCCCAACGTTTTGTCAACTATCGCGAGAAAGCGAGCAAATACAACTTCCTTTCCGACGAGGGCGAGACGATGGTCATTTGCCCCGAGCAATATATGGCCGCCATGCAGCCATACGTTGATTGGAAGAACCAGTCGGGCCGCCCAACGACGATGTACAGCCTCACAGAAGCAGGTGGCAATAGCTATGACGCCATCAAGTCGTTCATCCAGGGGCACTACGACAACCCTTCGGAAAACTTGTGTTTCGTGTTGTTGGTGGGCGACTGTGCCGACCTTACGCCTCGTGCGATGAACGGCGGGCGTTCTGACCTCTGGTTCGGGCAACTCGAAGGCAACGACTATTATCCCGAGGTGTTTGTGGGGCGTTTTTCCGCAGAGAGCGTCGCTGACGTGGAGCATCAAGTGGAAAAGGTTATTTATTATGAGCGCGATATGACCGCCGCTGCTGACTGGCTCGGCAAGGGCATCGGCATCGGCTCCACCGAAGGTGAAGGTTCTGGTCACAACGGCGGAGAGGCTGATTATCAGCATATTGAATACATTCGCGATACGCTGCTGCACTATACCTACAGTGAGGTGTCGCAGCACTATGCTGGCGTGGGCGTGGGCACCAATGCAGCCATGCTCTCCGAGAACTTCAACGCGGGCGCTGGCATCTGCAACTATTGCAACCACGGCTCTACAACGGGATGGTATGTCGGTAGTTTCAACGTCAACCATGTCAATGCCTTGACTAACGATTACAAGTGGCCTTTCATTTGGTCGACGGCTTGCTTGAACGGCAAGTTTGACGTGGATTGCTTTGCCGAGGCTTGGATGCGCGCCACCGACAACACGACGGGTGTGCCGACGGGAGCCATCGGCGGCATGTTCAGCTGGATCAACCAACCCTGGCAACCGCCGATGACGGGACAAGACGAAATGGTCGACGTGTTGTGCGAGTGGCGCAGCGCCGACCGGTTCCATCACACTTTGGCGGGTGCTTCGCTCAATGGCAACATGAAGATTCTCGACCTGCATCCTTCCGACCAAGGCGCGACACACAACACTTGGATTCTCTTCGGCGACCCCAACCTGATGCTGCGCACCGCCACGCCCGAGCCGATGAATGTCGTTTGCCAGCCTGAAGTCATCTTCCTCGGACAGAGCGAGTTGCATCTTGTTGCCGATGTGGACTATGCCTTGGCGACGCTCTCTGTTGATGGTAATGTGCTTTGTAGTACACCCATTGTCAACGGCGAGGCGATACTCACTTTTGAAAGCCCTGTGGAGACTGGCACGGCGCAGCTGGTGGTCGTTGCCTTCAACAAAGTCACTTATGTCAAAAACATTGACATCATACCCGCTGACGGTGCCTATTTGGTGCTTGACAGCTATTCCATCAACACCGCGAGCGGCCAGGCCGAATATGGAGAGACGTTTACCATGAATGTGACTGTCAAGAACATTGGAAACGAAACAGCCTCCGATGTTTGGATCAGACTTCTCTCTTTATCGCCTTACGTCGAGGCTTTTGACGATGTGGCCACCATTCCTGCCCTCGCTCCGATGCAGACTTACACCATTGTTGAAGGCTTGCATGTCAAAGTGGCCGACTTGGTTGAGGACGGAACCCAAGCCGAGTTGGTCCTCGACTGCCATGAGGAATGCTACGCATGGGCAAGCAACTTCCTCATGACACTTCATGCGCCCAAATTGGTGCTGGCCGATTTCCGTCCCACGGGCAACGTCAGTCCTGGACAAAACGGTACACTGTTGGTGAGTGTTCGCAACGAAGGCTCGACGGCATCGCATAACACACGTATGGAGCTTTACAGCAGCTCGACCGACATCACCTTCGACCAGACGGCACTTTACCTTTGGAGCATCCCTGTTGGTGAGACAGCCACAGCCTATTCCCACTTCACGGTGAATGGAGGCGTCCCGATGGGTAGCTGTTATGAGATGATGTATGTCGTTGAGGCAGAACAGTATATATTGGACGGGACGGAATTTCTTAATGTCGGAGCCTCCAAGGAAACCTTCGAAACAGGCGATTTCACCGCTTTTGATTGGCAGACCCTTGGAGGTGCATATTGGTTTATTGATGACAGCAACGCGAACACGGGAACCTATAGTGCAAGGTCGGGTGTTATTGGTCACAACAACTTATCCACGCTGCAAGTAGAGATGGATGTCACTGAGGATGGATTCATCAGTTTCTATAAGGCAATTTGCACAGAGGCCAATTTTGACAAACTTACCTTCTACATCGACAATACTGCTATGGGAGAATGGTCGGGCGAAGTCGATTGGAGCCGAGAGACCTTTGCCGTGAGTGCCGGAACACACAAGTTCAAATGGATTTATATGAAAAACGGTTCGGGCAGTTACGAAAAAGATGCCTGCTGGATCGACGACATACAATTCCCCGCTGCTACTATCGTCGAGATACAGTCTGGCCCTGAGTTGCAAGCTACTGTCGACCACAACCGCGTGACGCTTTCTTGGGATGATATGGGTGCGGGTTATGAGTATATCGTCCGCCGTGACGGTGAATATCTAACCACCCAAAGCACAACGAGTTATACGGAAGTCCACGGCGACGGTGTCTATCTCTATAGCGTCACGGCGAAATACCAAGACCGCCTGTCCGCGCCGTCGTATGTCCTTGTGGAGGTGGGCATTTTGGGTGTGGAGGAGATTAAAGAGGAGGTCAGCGTGTATCCTAATCCTACCAATGGTGTTCTGCTTGTGGAAACGCCATACGCCGCGGCACAATACCGCGTTTTCAACCTGATGGGACAGCAAATCCTTTCGGGCAAGGCCTCTGGAACCCTGCAAATTGATTTCGGTGGTCGGCCCAAGGGCGTGTATGTGCTACAGGTTGTTAGCGAAGGCCAAATGATAACACAAAAGATTGTTGTGCAATGAGTTATTTGAAGTCGAACACCTTGTTTGAGCAGATTCGGACGGAGGACATCTATCAGCGTGTGCCGCGTCCCATGCTCATCGCCGACCATCTGTTGACGCCCGACAACATCGGCGCGATGATTCGTTTGGCCGACAATATCGGTGCCACGGAGGTGTGCTTTTTGGGTAGGGAAGAAGACCATCGTTTGGGTAAGGTGCGCCGTGCCGCTGCTTCGAGCCGCGACAACATCAAGTGGTATTTTAGTGAGGAAACCGACTTGCGCAAGATTGTTCCCGAAGGAAAGAAAATCGTCGCTATCGAGACTGCCGACAATGCGACTTGCATCTACGATACCCAACTGCCTGAAAATGTGGCGTTCATCGTGGGCAGCGAGAGTCACGGCTTGAGTGATGCGTTGTTGGCGCAGTGTGACCAAGTGGTTTACATCCCCGTCCCAGGCCCCACGCGCTCGCTCAACGTGAGCCACGCCGCCGCAGTCGCCCTGTTCGAGTGGCAGAGGCAGCTGTCTCGTGTCCCCCAGTCCCGCGTCCCGCGTCAAAAAACATACAAACATATCTTCTTCGACCTCGACCGTACCCTCTGGGACTTCGACGCAGCCGCAGAAGTGGCTTTCGAGCGCATCTATGAGCAATACAATTTGAAAAGCCTCGGCATCCCTAATGCGCACGAGTTCCACGAGGTGTATCATCCGCTGAACGAACAGCTTTGGGTGCTTTACCGCGCCGACAAAATCACCAAAGAAGACCTGAATCGCACCCGCTTCCTGAAGCCTTTGGAGCATTACGGTATCCATGATGTTGAACTGGCCGACCGTTTGAGTGAGGACTATGTCTATTGGTCGCCGCGCATCGTGAGGCTCGTTTCTGGAACGATGGAATTACTCGACTATCTGAAACCCAAATATCATTTGCATCTGATTACCAACGGTTTCCAAGAGGTGCAGCACACCAAGTTGAGCGGTTCGGGCATGGAACCTTATTTCGAGACCTTGACTGTTTCGGAGGAAGTTGGCGTGAAGAAGCCTAATCCTGAAATATTCCGTTATGCTTTGCGAAAGGCCAACGCCACTGCCGAGGAAAGCCTCATGATTGGCGACGAAATGGCCGTGGATATTGACGGTGCCCGCGCTGCAGGCATCGACCAAATCTTGTTCAACCCAAGCGGACAAATAGTTGAGGGGGAACGGACGTATGAAGTGCAAAGTCTGTTGGAAATAATGAAGATACTTTAGTTTCTCTTCCTTTGGAAACTTCTTCTAGCCTCACTATAAATCAAAAACACCGCCGGTTTCTTGTTCAAATCACCTTTGAATTGCTTCCATGAGGCGATGTCTTGGCTGATGATTTGTTCATCGTCGCAGGTGAGATTGGAGGCGATGCAGAGCCGTGTGGCGGGATGCAGGTTCTTGCAAAGGTCTTGCAGCATGGCATTGTTGCGGAAAGGTGTTTCGATGAACAGCTCCGTTTCGTTGTTGGCCAACGATCGGCGTTCCAAGTCCTTGATGGCGTTCTGTCTTTCAGGACTCTTGATGGGCAGGTAACCGTGGAAGGCAAAAGCTTGTCCGTTGAAGCCCGAAGCCATCAAAGCGAGAATCATGGCATTGGGGCCGACTAGCGGAACGATTTGTATACCAGCGGTATGGGCCAAATCCACGACTAACGCGCCTGGGTCGGCGACGCAGGGTGTGCCCGCCTCCGACATCAGCCCCATATCCTCACCTTGCAGGCAGGCACCGAGGTGCTCCATCAAATCGAGGTTACGGGCGTCGTGTTTGTCGAGCTCGATGAACTCGATGTCGTCAATGGGGCAGTCCATCCCGATACGGCTCAACACGCGGCGCGAGGTGCGGGTGTTTTCCACAACGAAATGTTTCAGCCGTTTCACGATTTGTAGCGTGCCTTCGGGCAACACCTGTTCTGGCTTGGTGGCGCCAAGCAGGTTGGGAACCAAGTAAAGTTTTCCGAAGTTGTTGGCAATCATCGCTTTGGGAATTACAGGACGATTTTCTTTTCGATTTCGGCCATCATCGCCTTGAACTGCTTGTCGGTTTCAAGGCGGTCGCTGGTGGTCTTGCAGGCGTGGTGCACCGTGGCGTGGTCCTTGTTGCCGCATTGTTTTCCGATGGCGGCAAGGCTGGTGTTGGAGTATTTCTTTGCCAGATACATCGCGATTTGGCGGGCCTGAACGACCTGTTGCTTGCGCGTCTTGAGGGCCAGCTGGTCGGCGCTGATTTTGAAGTAGTCGCACACGACGTTGATGATGTACTCCACCGACAGCTCCTTGACGCTGTTGCGCACAAAGCGGTCGATGATTTGCTGCGTCATCTCGATGGTGATGGCCTTCTTGTTGATGGACGACTGCGCCATGAGCGAAATCATCACGCCTTCTAACTCGCGGACGCTGGTGCGTAGGTTGCTGGCGAGGTATTGCACCACGTCGTCAGGCAGGGTGATGCCGTTGGTGTAAAGTTTCTCGCGGATGATGGCGGTGCGAGTGGCCACGTCAGGGATTTGCAGGTCGGCGGTCAGGCCCCACTTGAAGCGCGACAGCAGCCGTGTTTCGATGTTCTGCAAGTCCGACGGGAACTTGTCGCTAGTGATGACAATCTGCTTGTTATTTTGGTGCAAGTAGTTGAAAATCTGGAAGAAAACTTCTTGCGTACCCGTTTTTCCCGCGAGGAACTGGATGTCGTCGATGATGAGCACGTCGATCATCTGGTAGAAGTGGATGAAGTCGACGCGGTTGTTGTTTTTGGTGGCGGTAAAATACTGGTTGTAAAGCTGTTCCGCTTGCACATAAAGCACCGTCAGGTCGGGGTGGAGACGTTTGGCTTCCAGACCAATGGCATGACAAAGGTGGGTCTTGCCCAAGCCTGTTCCACTATAGATGAGGAGTGGGTTGTAAGCCGTGCCTCCAGGTTTGCGGGCCACTTCAAGGCCGCACTGACGCGCCACGCGGTTGCACTCGCCCTCGATGAAGTTGTCGAAAGTGTAGTTCTCGTTGAGCTGTGATTCGATTTGCCGTTTTTGCAGTCCTGGGATGACGAACGGGTTGATTGGGCCTTCCGAAAGTTTCTCGGGCGCGGGTCGTCCGATGGGGTTCTTCGGGTTATTGCGGTTGGAACCAGGCATCTCGATGGTGAACGACTTGTCGGTGCTGTCGGCCTCGATGCGGTAGTTCAGTTTGGCCTCGGGACCGAGGAACCGCTTGATGGTCATGCGCAGCAGGTCGATGTATTTCTCCTCCAACCACTCGTAGAAGAAATAGGTGGGCACGAGGATGGTGAGCACCTTGTTCTCGTCGTCAAGCGACAGCGGGACGATGGGCTTGAACCATGTCGCAAAGCTCTGCGCCTCGGTGTTGTCCTTGATCACCGAGAGGCATTTGTTCCATATTTCGACATGGCGATTGTCCATTGAAATAGCTTATTGTGTTGTCGTTCAACTGATAAATTGGAGTCGTCGGAGGCTGTTTCCCGCCTCATTTTGACATGGCAAAAATATGCGATTAATTGTTTATAAAAAAATCAAAATCCTATTGATTTTTAATTTTCTTTTCTCGTAATTACGAGGAAATTTGACTTAAAATCCAAAATCAATTTGTAATTTGCTGATTTATATAGTATTGATGTAGGTTATTTTTACCCCGTACAAATTGCTGAATTTTTCGGCAATTTTTGAAGCGGCATTTTTTCTTGTTGAAAACTCCATGTAGCAATCCATCTCGAAGCGCGGGTTCAAGGTGTCAAGGTTTTCCTCTTTCATGATGCGCATCACGTCGTTCATGAGCGGGTACTCGAACTCCAAACTGTAAATTTCATTTATGGTTTTTCCCACAACCTGCGCGTTGTCAAGGGCTTCGCGGGAAGCGGTCTTATAGGCGTTGATGAGTCCCGAGGTGCCCAATTTGATGCCGCCGAAGTATCTTGTCACGACGACACACACGTTGGTGACATCCTTCGAAAGGATCTGGTTGAGGATGGGTTTCCCCGCCGTGCCCGAAGGCTCACCGTCGTCGGAGGCACGGAAAGTTTTCTTGTCGGGACCGATCATGTAGGCGAAACAGTGGTGCCTCGCGTCAAAGTATTTCTTTCGGATTTCGGCGATGGTGGCCTTGGCTTCGTCTTCGTTCATCACGGTGAAAGCCGAGGCGATGAACTTGCTGCCTTTCTCCTTGTAAAGGCCCTCGCCAGGCGCGGCCAACATATTATAGGTGTCGTCTTGGGTCATGGCTTGAAGGTGATGAGGATGACGGCGATGATGGCGATGGCCAAGCCTAAATAATTTTTCCAGGTCAGTTTTTCCTTGAAGAGCAGCCAGCCCGTCAGAGCGGTGACGCTGACCACACCGATATTATATACAGGAAACAGCACCACGTTGTCGAAACAGCGCATGGCGTTGTAGACACAATAAGTGGAGAAATAGTTGATTACGCCCAAGCCGATGCCGCCCAAGGCACTTTTCCATTGCCATTTCGAACGGCCACGGATGAGGTCGTAGGCCACGATGAGGATGCCGAACAGCAAGGCGATGAAGTAGATGAAGGCAATCATGAAACTCATGTCGTCGGCACCGTTGCGCTGCTCGGTGAGTTTCATCAGGATATCGCCCGTACCAGTCCCGAAAAAAATGAAAACAGGTAACAAACCAATCAACCATCCTTTTCCACCCGTAGAGACGCAATGCTTTGCGTCTCTCTTACCACCGCCCACGACCAGCACCAACGCCACCAACGCCAGAACGATGCCCAGCGTGGCGACGAAATTCAATTTTTCGTGCAACAAAACCACCCCTGCTAAAGTAGGCAACACCACCGACAATTTGCTCGACAGCGAGGTGACCGTCACGCCGGAGCGTTGGGTAGAAGCTGTCATCAGCAGGTAGGTGAAGATGAACCAAAAGCCCGTGATGAGCGACAAACCAAACCACGGCTCGGCGACCAGCTGCGTGGGCGTGTCGAATTGTTTGCACAGAAGAAAGCCCGTGCTTGCCGCAAAGACATAGTTCCACATCAACGCCTGATGGTTGTCGAGGTGGAAGCGTTCGAAGAGGCGCATCGCCACGAAGACGCCGGTTGAAAATAGTATGGCTAAAATGAGGTAAATCACGGGGCAAACCTAATTAGGCAGCTTTGCCAATGTCATAGAGAAACTCGGGAGCAAGGTCGGCACCATTCGCCCATTCGATAGTGTAACCAGTCAGACCGTATTGGATGAATTTGTCATGATCCAACAACTCGCTGAAGACTTCGCCAGTGAGGTAGGGCTTGAGGTCTGCCAATTTGCGACTGCCGTCATTGAATGTAATCAGCAACTCATAGTTGCCAACATATTCTGCATCAATAATTTTCAACATGGTTCTACCTCCTTGTTATTTAAGCGGTTCGATTCTTCCAAGTTTGTCGCCTTTTTGGGCTTTTTCCCACAGGGAAAGGATTTCAGCTTCGTGCAAGTCCATCCACTCATTAACCTTGGCAATGACTTTTGATGGCGCTTTTCCATCCACAACCCTGTCAAGCACACTAATACTGCACTCATAATCGCCATAGGTGAAATGAATATGCGGCGGATTGTGGTCGCGCCAATAAAGGCTTATGATAATTCCATAGAATTTGCTGATTTCAGGCATAATCGTCTTCTTTTTGTGCAATACGCCGCAAAATTAAACAAAATTCCTTGCTTTCGGTGTTATCCGAAACATTTTCCATAGTTTTGCCACCAAATTGGAAGTATGATAGGATTTAATTTGCAGCAAACCAAACGTCATTTCACCGAGGCACTGGCTGCGACCTTCCCGCAGCGCGAGGCGGAACAGCTGATGCGCATCCTGTTGGAAGACCTCTTCGATATTGACTTGAAGCGCCAACTGATGGAACCCAATCTGCGCATTGACGAGTGGCAATACCATCAGTTGGACGAGGCAGTGATGCGTTTGCTGGCGGGCGAGCCAGTGCAGTATGTGACGGGCATGGCACGTTTCTGCGACCTATTAATAAAGGTGTCGCCGTCGGTGCTCATCCCTCGACCCGAAACAGAGGAACTGGTGCAAAAGATTTGCGCCGTCTTACCAAAAGAAAAAAACATCCGCATTTGGGACATCGGCACAGGCTCTGGCTGCATCGCCATTGCCTTGGCCAAGCATTTCGGAAATACCGAAGTCATCGCCTTTGATGTATCCGAAGAAGCCCTGCAAATCGCCAAAGAGAACGCCGAAAACAACGGCGTAAAAGTGACTTTCGTGCAAGACGATGTGTTGCATCCTAAATCTGACTATTTCAACCAGCCCGTTGATTTGGTTGTGAGCAACCCGCCCTACGTCTGCGACAACGAGCGCGCCGCCATGGAACGTAACGTCCTCGACTGGGAGCCTGAAAACGCCTTGTTCGTCCCCGATGAAGACCCGCTACGGTTTTATCGCCAGATTCTGCATTTAGCGAAAAAACAACTGACTCCTGACGGCCAAATCTGGTTTGAAATCAATGAGGCAAAAGGGGAGGAGATGCTCCAATTATGTCACGCAATGGGCTTCGCTGAGGGGGAAATCTTGACTGATTTTGCGGGGAAATTACGTTTCTATTCGATAAAAAACAAGAAAAAAATTATCTGAACTACTGCGCTAACCCCATAAAAAAACATAGTTAGCGCAGTATTTCATAGTATATAATGGTGCGCTAACTCAAAAAAAAATAGGGTTAGCGCACTAATATAATTTGAAAAATATTTGTAATTGACAGAAAATCTGTATTTTTGCAGTTTGAATGGAAAACATAAAAAGAAATGGCAAAAAAACACTTAATCGGACGGGAGCGGGAGAGGCAACTTCTCGATGACATTTGCAGGTCGGGAAAGGCGGAGTTTGTCGCCGTTTATGGCCGTCGCCGCATAGGGAAGACCTTTTTGGTGGACAGCTATTTTGACCAAAAATACGACTTTTTCATGGCTGGGATGTATGAAGCCACCAAACGCGAGCAACTGACGAATTTTGCACATCAGTTGTCGCAATATTCCAAAGAGGTGCAACCAGTCCCGCATGATTGGATGGAGGCTTTTTTTCAGTTGCGGCACTATCTGCAAACCCTTCACGACAAGGATTGTATCGTGGTTTTTATCGACGAATTGCCTTGGTTTGACTCACCTCGATCGCGGTTTCTGAAAGCCTTTGAGCTTTTTTGGAACGGTTGGGCATCGAAACAAGACAATCTCAAATTGGTGGTGTGCGGGTCATCCACTTCATGGATGACTAACAAACTGATAGGTAACCGAGGAGGTCTTCATAATCGCGTGACGCGCCAAATTCGTTTGCAGCCCTTTAATTTGCATGAGGTTGAGCTTTTCCTGCAATCGAGGGGCTTCGCGCTGCCCCGAAAACAAATTGTGGAGACCTATATGGTGATGGGCGGCACTCCATATTATCTGGACATGATGCGCAAATCGCAAAGCGTGGCGCAAAATATTGATACCCTGTTCTTTGCCGACAACGCTCCGCTGAAAGACGAATTCGACTTCCTTTTCAAGTCGCTGTTCAACGATTCGGACTTGTACAAGGCTGTGGTTGAGACTCTTGCCAAAAAAGCCAAGGGATTGACTCGGCAGGAAATCATCGAAACCGCTGGATTGGCCGATAACGGATATCTCTCTGAAGTGCTTGATAACCTCCAACGTTGCGACTTTATCCGTAGTTACAATGCTTTTGGGAAAAAGGAACGCAATGTGTTGTATCAACTCACCGATTTGTATTCCCTGTTCTACCTTCGTTTCATGAAAAACTACACAGGGCACGACGAGCACCATTGGAGTCATGCCTTGGACACGACCGCCACATGGGAAGGGTATGCCTTTGAGCAAGTATGCCTGCAACATATCCCACAGATTAAGAAGAAGTTGGGCATCAGTGGCATCCAAACCGATCTTTGTTCGTGGTTTGCGAAACCCTATACTGATGAAGATGGAACACACTGGCCTGGTGGACAAATCGACTTGCTGATTGACCGCAAAGACGGCGTTATCAACCTTTGTGAAATGAAGTTTTCCGACAAGGAATTTGTCATCAATAAGGACTACGACAAGGAACTCGGTGACCGCATGGCGACTTTTCGCCATCACAGCAAGACCCGAAAAGCTTTGCACCAAACCCTGGTAACCTCGTTTGGCGTGGCCCACAATGCCTATTGGAACAACATCCAAAACGAAGTGACGATGGATGATCTGTTTGAGGAAATATAATCCAATTCAATAAACGGATAGAATTTTTTCCTAATTTTGTCGCCATCAAGAAGTATAAAGCTAATGAATTGTAATTGTAAATCATTGATTATTAATGTTTTATGGGGTGGGTATAAACTCCAACTCCTTGAATTATAGATTGTTATAAACGCATCCGAGACAAGCTCTTGTCCTGCTTCGGATGTTTTTTTGTTGAATTACTTAACTAAATGAAAATGAGAATAGAAAAAAAGAAACTGAAAACCGTCGTGCTGTCACTGGCATTGGCGGGAATGTTGTGGCCAGCAAACGCTTTCGCGCAACAGGGCGGCATGTTGGGCCACGGCAAGACAACTGAAACCCAAAACCATAGCCTTTTTGGCAGAGGCGGTGGCTTGTTTGACGGCCTTAGTCTCCAGAACTTTGGCGAAGACGAGGATGATTTGACACTGCAAAATTTCGGCGAAGCTCCGCTTGGCAGTGGCTGGCTCATTTTGATGGCCTCGGGCGCGGGCTATGCCGCATTGAAATCAAGGAAAAAGCAAAACACAAGGAAAAAGTAAAATCAAAAATTAGGAGAACAGAATAATGAAAAAACTCAGTTTAATCAGCATGGGCCTCGTTTTGCTGATGGCCATGACGCAATGCAAGAAACAAGAAACCCCTTCGACTAACGACAACGAAGGCGAAAAGGTTCACATCACCCTGGAAGTGGACAATGGCTCGAAAAACTTCGTCCATCCCGAAACAGGCAATACCTTCTTCACGAATGGCGACGAAGTGCTTGTGGCCAACAACGGTCATTATGTGGGCACACTGACCTATAGTAGTAGCAACCGCCATTTCAGCGGCGACATCACCGGAGCAGTTGAGAGCGATTACCTCCACTTCTACTTCATGGGTAACCAGGACCTCGTAGAAGGTACTCCCTCCAGCAACACGGCAACATTCACCGTCAACATCAGTGACCAGACGAACTGCTATCCACAAATCGCTTACAACCACTCGGCAGCGTTTTATTCAGAAGGTGTTACGTCCTACAAAGCGCAGTTGCTCAACAAATGTGCTTTGGTGAAGTTCACCTCCAACGAAATCCCCGTGGAGACAGCCGTCACCGTGAGCGGCTTGAACAACCAAGTTTCTGTGGACTTGGGCAGTAAGGAATTCTCATTCAGCCAAACCAATGGTGGCAACATCGCGCTCCATGCCGAAAGTGCCACGAGCCGTTGGGCCATTCTGTTGCCTGGCGATGCTGCCACAGTGACCGCCTCTGCCACTGGTTACAAAAAAGCCACAAGCATCAGCATTCCTCCTGTTTCTGCAAACGACTATTTGACGACGGGTGTCAGTTTCACAATGCAGGCTCTCCCCGAAGGGATTCTCTCTGGCATTTTCTCGGTGTCCAACACGAAGCAGGTGTATTTCTCGCAGGGCAACTTGCAGAGCAACGGTACGTTTACCACTAATCAATACGAGATGGGTGGAACCTTTACATTTAATAACTATAGTGGACCGAACGGCTATTACATATTGAGCAGAGACGAATGGAATTATTTGCTTTCGATTCGTGATCGGGGAAAATGGGGTATAGCCACCGTTAATTCTGTCAAAGGATTGCTCATTTTGCCTGACAATTGGACGATACCAGAGGGTTGCTCTTTCAATCCTTATAGCGCTACTAATAACGTGTATGATGTTGACCATTGGGCTGCCATGGAGAATGCTGGCGCCGTGTTCCTTCCAGCTGCATTTGGAAACTATGGCAAGTATTGGACTTCTACGCCCGATGAAGATGAATACGCGTACTACGTGAAATTCTATACTCTAAGCGCAACCCAGAGTTTTATATACGACGACGAGTACGGCTGCAGTTTTTCAGTGCGTCTTGTGTGCGATGCGGAATAACCAACGGCAATCGTCTAAACCTTAATATGAAAGGCGGCCTTCATTTGAGGGTCGCCTTTTTTTGGTGGTGGGGTTGGCCGTTTGGGGAAAAGTTGTACTTTTGCCGCGCGATTCAGGCAGACTGTCGCGGGTCGGGAAAGCCGGCGCGAGGAAAGTCGGGACAGCACAGAGCACCATACTTCTTAACAGGAAGGTGTCCGCAAGGGCAACAGCAAGTGCCACAGAAACATACCGCCCGTAAGGGTAAGGGTGAAAACGCGAGGTAAGAGCTCACGCGTCGGGTGGCGACATTCCGACGAGGTAAACCTTATGGGCTGCAAGTCCAAGTATAGAGGCAAGGAGGCCTTCGGGCTTCGAACGGGCTGCTCGTCCGTCGCTTCAGGGTAGGGCGCTTGAGCCTGTGGGCGACCGCAGGTCTAGAGAAATGACAGTCACCCCGCAAGGGGAACAGAATCCCGCTTATTCGCCTGGGTCGCCAATACACAAAAGGGTTCCACCATCGGCGGAACCCTTTTGTGTTATGAATTCTTTTTCAATTGTAGACATGTAGGTGATGTGACGAAAGTATTTCATAGACTTGGAATGATGTTGCAAAAAAAAAGAGGCGGGACAATGGTTTTTGCCCCGCCGCCTCAAAAACTAACTCAAAATTCATTCTAATATGTATGACAAAAATCTGCTATTGGATAGAACTCAACACTCTGGGTCGTGGCAATGGCTATCAGGCGTCTCGGGTTCGAGGGTGGCATGGGTGATGCCGTGCTCGGAGAGGGTGTGCTTGATTTGTTCCGAGACCTGCGACCAGCAGGCGAGGTCGTCGAGGACGACATGTGCCGTGAGCGCCGTCTCGGTGGTGCTGATGGCCCACACGTGGATGTGGTGCGTTTCCTTTACATGCTCGTTTTCAACAAGAAGCTGTTCGATTTCTTGTAATTCAACACCTTCGGGAATACCATCCACGGCAAGTTTCAGGCTGTCGGAAAGCAACTCCCAAGTGGAAATGAGGATGACGGCGGCGATGATGAGCGACACGATGGGGTCGATGACGGTCCAGCCAGTATAATAAATGATGATACCGCTGATGACCACGCCGACGGACACCAAAGTATCAGCAGCCATGTGGAGGAAAGCCCCGCGCACGTTGAGGTCGCTCTTTTGGCCGCGCATGAGAAGCAAGGCCGTCGCGCCATTGATGAGGATGCCGACTCCAGCTGTCCACGACACGGCAATGCCGTTCACTTCGGTGGGTTCGCTGAATTTGTGGATGCTTTCAATCACGATAGCCCCGACCGCCACCAGCAGGATGACGGCATTCAGCAGCGAGATGAGGATGGTGGACTTGCGATAGCCGTAGGTGAAACGCTCGTTGCGCTGCACTTTGGCCAGACGAAAGGCAATCAGCACCAGCAGCAGGCTGAACACGTCGCTGAGGTTGTGCCCGGCGTCGCTGAGGAGCGAGAGCGAGTTTTGCCACAGCCCCACGCCCGCCTCGATGAGCACGAAAAGGCTGTTGAGAATAATGGATAGGATAAAAATGCCGTTCAGCGACTGCGTCGGTGTGGCATGATGATGATGGTGATGATGTTCCATAATGACGAGTTTGATATCGGCTGCAAAATTGGGAATAATTTTACACGCCAAAACTCCTCATTATTGATGAAAATTGGAGGGTTTACTCATAAATAATGATGAATCAAATCTCCTTCGGCCACTATAGCGGCAGTGCCGCCAACAAAGATGTTTCCATCGGCTCCTATTCGTGTGGAGACCATGCACAGGCATTGTCGGACGGTAATCGTTCACGCCCAGAGCTCGATAGATTTCTTGAGTTTCGCCAATCGTTGCAACGATTCGGGGTTGGGCCATCTGCATCATCACTTTTTCGCCCACTTCGATGTGCAAGTCGCCAGCTTTTGGTATGGCAGAGGCATTGTCCCGAAGCCAATCCTTTTTGATGCAGCATGAAAAATGAGGCGATGGTGGCATGACCGCACAAATCCACCTCTGCCTTTGGGGTGAAATAGCGGATGGTGAACTCGTTGTCGGAATGTCGTTGGATGAAAGCCGTTTCCGAATAGCGCAGTTCGGCGGCGATGTGCAGCATCAATCCTTCCTCTGGAAAAGCATTTGAGTCAAGCAGCACCACGCCAGCGGGATTGCCGCCAAAAGGTTGGTCGGTGAAAGCGTCAACGATGTAGTATTTCATTTTGGTGTCTTTTAATAGTTACGCTTTCTCTTGTATTTTGTCCGCACCATCTCGTATGAATTGGCGACCAACTCTTTCAATAGTTCAGTTTCAATGACCTGCACCTTCAGACCTATCCAATATTTGGCGTTGAAGTGGTTGTCGGGAGGACATATCCCTTTGGTAGTTTCCATCAGCTCAGGGATGCGCTCGGTTTGGCATTTCACGATGACGGTCCTGAAGTCGTCAATGTCGCAATAACAAAACGTGTGGCCGTTGACATAAAAGGCTAGCACCGAGTCGCCTCCAGGCATCTTGGCGAAGGGCAGCTTTTCCTCAACATCACCTAATGAAAGGCAGTATTCACGAAAGGATTCAATATTCATGGCTGCAAAAGTACAAAAAAAAGCCGTAGATGAAGACCACGGTTGAATCCAAACAAAAAACCGCCCCAAAAGGAGCGGTTTTTTTATTGCACTAAGTGTAAATTAATAGTCTTTCTCCATGGTGAATTTCAGGCGATCGGGATGCGCAGCCATGAGATTGAGGAAGTTCTCCTTGCTGGCTGAGCCGAGGGTGCCCATCATCTCTATATTTAGAGAACTGCCAGTATAAGATCCAATTCCATAGCGCTTTCCTGAAACCACTTGGTCCGGAAGTTCGGCTTCGTTGTAAACGTATTCGCCTTCCATCTTGGCTTTGAAAGGAGAAGTGACTTCGACAGACTTCGTCCACGGCAAGGTGACGTTGCTTTCCGTAACGGACTGACCATTGGCATCGGTGTAGGTTACATTCAGCTTAAAGCAATCGGAAATGACCAAAGAGCCTTGCGTTTTCTCAACCTTGTACACCACCGTGAGAGTGGTAGGTGTCGGATCTGGATCTGGTTCTGGCGTCGGTTGTGGATTCTTTTTGCAGCCAGTGAGCATCATGCCACCGATAATTAAGGTGGCAATCATAAACATTACTTTTTTCATTTTTTTGAAAATTTTGAAGGTTAATAATTAGGTGATTATACGTGTTTTTAATTTTGGTGGTGCAAAAGTACAAACAGCGTTCCGCGCGTGCAAGCACGCAGACGCACCCTTAACCTTCGTCGGACAAATTATTAATTGACTTTCTGACACTATACTGGTTTTCAGCATAATAAAAAGCAATCAATAATCTGTCTAAGACAAATTATTAAGTCCTCTGAGCTCGTAAATGGGTATTTTTGGGGTAAAACAGAATGGATTATTGCGGTAGCTGGGCGCGTTTTTCTTCTCGGAAACTGGATGGTGAAAGGGCATAGCGCTCCTTGAAGTTGTGGGCGAATGTGATGTTGCTGGCAAATCCGCTGGCAGTGGCCACGTCGGTGATGCTCATCTCGGGATGCTCGATGAGAAGCTTTGCGCCGTAAATTAGACGCATCTCGTTGATAAAAGCGGCCAGCGACGCATATTGGCTCCCCTTTGAGAAGGCAGCGCCGATACGCTCTTTGGACAGGTGCAGCCGATCCATCAACATTTGACGGTCGAATAGTGGGTTCAGGTGCAGATTCTCTTTCAAGATAAAGCGGCGCAGGTATTCGTACAGCTCGCTGTCGCTAAGTGTTGAGAGGTCGGCTTCGGTAACTGTATCGACCTGTTTATCAATCTGTTTCTCGATAGAGACTCGATATTTCTCTTCGTTTGCTATCCTGTCGGTGATTTCCTTGGTGAGCACGGTGTTCTTTTCGCGGATGAAGCGCAGCTGCCGTACCAAAAGGAAGACGAAGATGGCCACAACGAGCAGCATGATTCCCAATAAGGTGGCAATGAGACCAATGCGTTTCTTGGCAGCCTCTTCGCGCTCGGTATTGTGGCGTTCCTCCTGCAGCCGGTAGCGGGCGGCGTACTCGTGGGCCTTGCTCTCCATCAACTGCTTGTGGAGCAGGTCTTTCAAATCGGAGTAGCGCTTCCAATAATCGGCTGAAGCAGAGGGGTTGTCCATGGCTTTGGCGGCGATGGCGCGACCACGCAGCATTTTGGCATAGTCGAGATTGATTGTATCGTTGCCCATCTGCTCCGTCACTTCGTCGTAGGT
>Ga0310786_10001244_pt1 | contig 40925 bp, 33 predicted proteins | sample AusTroGonzalo_MG_FD_203881 | JGI IMG/M metagenome (GOLD analysis project Ga0310786, IMG submission 203881) | Bovine rumen microbial communities from tropical cattle in Woodstock, Queensland, Australia - Gonzalo_03 (v2) (version 2) | ecosystem: Host-associated > Mammals > Digestive system >... | reverse complement strand
CTCGAAGCGCTCCATATCCGCTTCATCCCTGAGCAGGAGGAAGAGATGAACATCTCCAGTCGTGAGTTCCTGAAGAAGGCCGAATTCATCAATATCGCCACTTGGCTCAAGACGAGCGATGAGGAGGCCGAGAATGGTGGCACTGAGAATGGTGGCAGCACTGACAATGGTGGCTCTGACAACGGTGGCTCTGACAACGGCGGATCCGATAATGGCGGCGATGGCGATGACGGCGACGACGATGTGACACTCGGATGATAAACATTGAACATTGAACATTGAGCATTGAACATTCTCCATGCGGCATGAATCTTTATAAACACGGATTATAAGGATTATAAAGATTAAGTGCCATGCGGCATGAATTATTTTTAACACGGATTATAAGGATTATAAAGATTTATTGCCATGCGGAATGTAACATGTAACATTCTCCCACCCTATTGAATAATCCTGTAAATCCATTTAATCCGTGTTTTATAAAAGTAAAATCCTGTAAATCCTTTTAATCTTTATAATCCGTGTTAAATTGAAAAATCTTTATAATCCGTGTTAAAAAGAGCTCTATGAAAAGATTGAAAGAATGGACAGCCATTGGCCTACTCACTGCAGGAGTGGCCATGGCGTTCATCGCCCTGTTCTTGCCACCGCCAGGAGAGATACACGACAGCGTGCTCTATGTATTTGCGCAGATACTCATCTATTGTGGTACGGTCTTCGGACTGGATAGTTATTTCACCCAGAAAATCTCTAAGCACTATGACAGCAGAAAAGAAGAATAAGTGGTCAGTGATTGTGAACATCATACTCACCACTCTGACAGCGATTGCTACGGCCTTGGGACTCACGTCCTGCTGGTAAAGGTTATCTCTCCCTACCCTCCCCAAACCTCTGGGGAGGGGTTTTTATTTCAACAAAATCTTACAGAGGATTTGACGGAAAGCAGCCGATTCGTCGATAATATCAGTAAATCGGCCGTAAATGGAGAATAATGGAGTCTAAGATGTAAATTATATAAGATAAAATGTAGAAAAAACCGAATTTTGTCTTTTATAAAAGATAAAATTATTATCTTTGCAGTAAATTTCATCTATAAAAGATATGAAAGCAATTGTAAGACAAAGTTATCTTGACAAGATAGCGAAGTATCTTGGTAAGGACACCATCATTATCATAGTCGGTCAGCGACGTGTGGGAAAGAGTTACACCTTACGCCTTTTTAGGGATAAAGTCACAGAAGATGTTCATGCAAACATTATCTTCATTGACAAAGAGAAACATGAGTTTAGCGACATTCGAACTGACCGAGACTTGAATGCTTATATTGACGAACGACGAGACAAGACAAAGACCAACTACATCTTGATAGACGAAGTGCAGGATATAGAAGGTTTTGAGAACAGTATTCGCAGTTATTATGAGGAACCCGATATTGAACTCATTGTAACAGGTTCAAACTCAAATATGCTCAGCAGTGATTTGGCCAACAAAATAGGCGGGCGCTACAAGGAAATCTTCATTCAGGCACTAAGTTATGAGGAATTCATGGAGTTTCACGAATTGCCAGACAGTGATGATACGTTGGCAAAGTATATTCAACTTGGAGGATTGCCTGGTTTGAAAAAGATAGGACTTGACGAACAGGATGCACGTGAGTATCAGACAGATGTCTACAGCACCGTCCTACTGAAGGATGTTATCAAACGGAATAATATCCGCAATGTTCCTTTTTTGGAAAACCTTGTACATTTCTTTGCCGACAATGCGGGAAAAATCAGTTCTGCCAACAGCATAGCAAAGTTTATGCGGTCGCAAGGGGAGAACATCACCTCCACTGCCATTATCAATTACACCAATTTTTTGTGCGAATCATACATGATTCACAAAGTGAACCGGTTTGACATTCACGGACGGAAGATTTTTGAGAGCAACGATAAATTCTATTTTGAAGATAACGGCATTCGCAATGCTCTTGTAGGTGGTTCGCGTGAGAAAGATATTGAGAAGGTAATAGAGAACATCATCTTCAATCACCTTGTCCGTCTGGGCTATGACGTGATGGTCGGACAACTTCAGGCTGGTGAGATTGATTTTGTCTGTACAAAGCCAGTAGGCGAAAGGATATATGTGCAGGCTTCTTATATCATAGTTGACAATAATACCTATGAGCGTGAGTTTGGTAACCTCAGTGCCATCAAGGACAACTATCCCAAATATGTCATCTCTATGACACCATTGGTTACCAAGTCTGATGACAATGGCATAACCCATCTTCATCTCAGGAGGTTTTTAACAAAAGGGTTGGAATGAAATACTCTCAGAATGGAAGCAGTTTGAAGAGACTGATTCCATATTAGCATTCATCTTTGCTACGCTAATGAAGGGTGAACTCACAAACGAAGAATACACCTCTCCCTACCCTCCCCAAAATCAGGGGAGGGTTTTTCAATTCTTCAGCGAAATCTTACAGAGGATTTGACGGAAAGCAGCCGATTCGTCGATAAAAAGTGCCTGTTGGTCGATTTTACTTTCACGACCCTTGGAGCGAATATACCTTTGCATCAGATTTGAAAAGGGCGGTGAAGAAAGCTGCCACATGAATAAAAATGATAATAACAAAAACAATTGAGAATATGAAAGTAAAAAGACTGACATGGATGATGGCTTGCCTGCTGTGCGGAAGCACACTGATGGCTCAGGAAGTGAGCACGCAAGCCGCTGGCAACGAGACCTCGCGGCCAGTACGCCCCAGCCAATGGGACCTGAAAAGTTGCATAGAATATGCACTGCAACAGAACATCACCATCCGCCGAAACCGTCTGAGCGCTGCCAGCAGCGAGATAGACGTGAAGACTGCCAAGGCCGACTTCCTGCCAAGCATCACTGGTAGCCTGAGCGGAAGCCTGAGAAACAGCCCCTGGGCACAGAGTTCGATGAGCTTCACAGGTGAAGGTATATCAACTACCAAAAATACCACCTCATACAGTGCAAACGCCAACCTGAACCTGAACTGGACGCTCTTCAACGGCAAGCGTTTGAACACGCTGAAGCAGAACGAAATCAACGCCGAGGTGAGCGAACTGACAGTGGAGGAAAGCGAGAATACCGTGATACAGAACATCGTGCAGATGTATGTGCAGATACTCTACAGCGCAGAGGCCGTGAAGGTGAACGAGGCCAACCTGGAACTGAGCAAGGCCAACCTGGAGCGCGGACAGCAGATGTTCGACGCAGGTAGCATCTCAAAGGTGGATCTGGCACAGCTGCAGACCCAGGTGAGCCAGGATGAATATTCACTGGTGAACGTGCAGGCACAGCTCATAGACTACAAGCTCCAGCTGAAGCAGCTGCTCGAGATAGACGGTGAGGAAGAGATGGACCTCTACATGCCTGAGCTGGGCGACGAAAGTGTGCTGACCCTGCTGCCAAGCCGCGATGATGTATATAACATCGCCCTGCTGAACCGCCCTGAGATACTCAGCGCACAGAAGAACATCGATGCTGCCGACCTGAACGTGAAGATTCAGAAAGCCGGATACCTGCCATCAGTGAGCATGAGCGCCAGCGCAGGAACCAACACCATGAGTGGTATCAACACGGGATTTGGCAAGCAGGTGAAGCAGAACGAGAGCAACAACGTGAGCCTGAACGTGAGCATACCTATCTTTGACAAGCGTCAGACCAAGAGCAACATCCAAAAGGCCAAGATACAAAAGAACCAACAGGAACTGGCCCTGCAGGATGCACAGAAGACTCTCTACCGCAACATCGAGAACCTGTGGCAGAACGCCAATACCGCACAGAAGCAGTATGTGGCTGCCAATGCCAACCTGGAGAGTGCGCAGACCAGCTACAACATGACGCAGGAGCAGTTTAACCTGGGTATGAAGAATACCGTGGAGCTGCTGCAGGAGCGCAACAACCTGCTCTCTGCACACCAGCAGCGACTGCAAGCCAAATATACGGCCATCATGAACGAGCAACTGCTGAAGTTCTATGCGGGCGAAACGATCACGCTTGAATAAATGGAAAATGGAAAATGGAAAATTGAAAATTATCGAGCAAGCTGAGAGCAAATAATGCTTGCATTAATTTGCCGAAGCGCAGCCGAGAATCAACGTAGTTAATTATAAAATACAAGATATATGAATAAGAAGAAGATTATTTGGGCAGTAGTAGCCATAGTGGCTGTGCTTGCCATTGGTTCATGGTTCTTCGGAGGTTCACCAGAGGCACAGAAGGTGCACGTGGCAACAGCCCCCGTGATCAGAGGTAATGTTTCGGAGTCTATCACCGCTACAGGCACCATCGAGCCTGTGACTGAGGTGGAAGTAGGTGCCCAGGTGACTGGTATCATCGACCGCATCTATGTGGATTACAACTCTGTAGTGAAGAAAGGCCAGCTGATAGCCGAGATTGACAAGGTGACACTGATGAGCGACCTTCGCAGTTCACAGGCCAACTACAACGGCTCCAAGGCCAGCTACGAATATCAGGAGAAGCTCTACAACCGCAACAAGCAGCTGCACGACAAGCAGCTCATCAGCGACCAGGAGTATGACCAAAGCCTCTACAACTATCAGAATGCCAAGGCTCAGTTTGAGCAGAGCACTGCCAACCTGGCCAAAGCACAGCGCAACCTTTCCTACGCCACCATCTACTCACCCATCGACGGTGTGGTGATCAACAAGGCTGTGGAAGAGGGACAGACAGTGACCTCGGGCTTCAACACCCCTACCCTGTTCAACATCGCTGCCGACCTGACCCAGATGCGCGTGATTGCCGATGTGGACGAGGCTGACATAGGCGGTATCGAAGAAGGACAGCGTGCCACTTTCACTGTGGATGCCTATCCAGACGAGACCTTTGAGGGTACAGTAGTGCAGGTGCGCTTAGGTGAGAGCGACTCAGCCTCCAGCAGCGTAGTGACCTACGAAGTGGTGATCAACGCTCCTAACCTTGACCTGAAGCTGAAGCCAAGACTCACAGCCAATGTGACCATCTACAAGCAGGAACACAACGACGTGATACTGGTGCCAAGCCGCGCCCTGCGCTTCCGTCCGACCCCAGCTATCGGCGCTACCCAGATCAACGACGTGGATGCTCCACAGAAGGTATGGACCAAGGAAGGCAACGTATATACTGCCCATGCAGTGACCGTAGGTATGACTGGCAACAGCATGACTGAGATTGTAAGCGGTATCAGCGAAGGTATGGAAGTGGTGACAGATGCTACTTCGACCGTGCGTGAGAACAGCATGATGGATAGAATGCCTGGTATGGGCGGCGGCGCTCCTGGCGGCGGTGCTCCTGGTGGCGGCGGTCCTGGCGGCGGCGGCCCTGGCGGTCCGATGTAATGAATCTTTTATAAACACGGATTATAAGGATTATAAAGATTCATTGCCATGCGGAATAGATTTCAAGAATTGAAAAACTGAAAAAGAAAATGAGTAAACCAGTTATAGAATTACAGAACGTAAAACGCAAATTCATCGTAGGCGATGAGGTGGTGAGGGCCTTGAGGGGCGTGAGCTTCACCATCAACGAAGGCGAATTTGTGACCATCATGGGTACGTCAGGTTCGGGCAAATCGACTTTGCTAAACACACTGGGTTGCCTTGATACCCCTACCAGCGGAGAATACATCCTCGATGGAGTGCCTGTGAGAACGATGTCAAGAAGCCAGCGTGCCATACTGCGCAACCGCAAGATCGGGTTCGTGTTCCAGAACTACAACCTGCTGGCCAAGACCACTGCTGTGGAGAATGTGGAGCTGCCCCTGATGTACAACAGTTCCGTTTCGGCTTCCGAGCGTCGCCGTCGTGCCATTGAGGCCCTGAAGGCCGTGGGTCTGGGCGACCGTCTGGAGCACAAGTCGAACCAAATGTCGGGTGGACAGATGCAGCGCGTGGCCATAGCCCGTGCCTTGGTCAACAATCCAGCCGTGATACTCGCCGACGAGGCTACAGGTAACCTCGACACGCGTACCTCTTTCGAGATCCTGGTACTCTTCCAGAAGCTTCATGCCGAAGGACGCACCATCATCTTTGTGACCCACAATCCTGAGATTGCACAATACAGCAGCCGTACCATCACCCTGCGCGACGGACTTATCAAGGAGGATAAAATCAACACCAACATCCTCAGCGCCGCCAAGACACTGGCCGGGCTGCCGATACCAGATGATCAAGGTTGACAAGAATTCATCATTCACCATAAAAAAGAGTTAATATGAATTTCACTAACTTATTCAGAATAGCCCTGAAAGCCATCTATAACAACAAGACGCGCTCACTGCTCACCATGCTGGGTATCATCATTGGTATCGCTTCAGTGATTGCCATGTTGGGATTCGGCCAGGGAACACAAGACCAGATCAAGGACCAGATCTCTTCCATGGGTTCCAACATGATCATGATCAACCCAGGTGGAGAGCGTAGAGGCGGACAGCGTATGGACGCCAGTTCGATGCAGACCCTGAAGATGGAAGACTACAACGCCATACGCAACGAATGCCCCCACGTGACCTACGTGAGCCCCAGTGCTTCAAGTTCAGGTCAGCTGGTGGCTGGCAACAACAACTATCCTGCTTCTGTGACAGGATGTAGCCAGGACTACCTGGAAATCCGCCAGCTCGCCATGGAGGACGGTGAAATGTTTACTGAGCAGGACGTGAAGACATCGGCCAAGGTATGTGTCTTAGGAAAGACCATCGTGGACAACCTCTTCCCTGATGAAAACCCTATCGGCAAGACCATACGTGTGAACAAGATTCCATTCCGTGTGATCGGCGTGCTGGAAAGCAAGGGAACCAACTCTATGGGTATGGATCAGGATGAAATCGTGCTGGCACCATTCACCACCGTGATGAAGCGTATGCTGTCGCAGAGCCATCTGAGCGGCATCCAGGCAAGTGCCACCAGTGAGGAAGACACGCAGTTGGCCATGAACGAGATAGAAGAGGTGCTGCGTCGCAACCACCGCCTGAAAGATGGTGACGAGAATAACTTCACTTTGAGCTCTATGGAAGAAATCATGAGCACCATCTCTACGGTGACTGGCATGATGACCATGCTCTTGGCCGCCATCGCAGGTATCTCATTGGTAGTAGGCGGCATCGGCATCATGAACATCATGTATGTGAGTGTGACGGAGCGTACCAAGGAAATCGGCCTGCGTATGTCAGTAGGTGCCCGCGGCATCGACATCCTGAGCCAGTTCCTGATAGAAGCCGTGCTCATCTGCCTCACAGGTGGACTGATAGGCATCCTCTGCGGCTATGGATTGGGGGCGCTGGTGGAGATGTTCTCCGACCAGGTGTCAGTATCCATCTCTGGTAGCTCTGTGGCTTTGGCCTTCGGTGTGTGCGTGCTCATCGGCATGTTCTTCGGCTGGTATCCTGCCAAGAAGGCTGCCCACCTCGACCCGATTGAGGCATTGAGATACGAATAACGTTGAGCATTACGGCATGGCCGTAATGTTCAATGTCTATAAAAAAAGGAAATCATGAGCGAGAAGGAGAAGAGTATAAAAGGTAATTTGAGTGTCATCATACACATTATCGCGTGGGGAGTGGTATTTTTCTTCCCCTATGTGATGATAGCACGCAACGGAGAGAGTTATCCGTTCTCCGACTATGTGTGGCGCAGCGTCCCCTACTACCTTATTTATATTATCTTTTTCTACCTCAACTATAGCCTGCTGATTCCCCGCCTGCTGCTCAAGCGCAAGTTCACGCTCTATGTGCTGGCGATGTTCGTGCTGGCTGGAGTGGGTTCTGCCCTTACTGGTATCATGCATCAGTTTGAGTTCGAACGCATGATGCTCTCATACAGGGACCAGATACCTTTCGAATATCGCGACTTTGCACGTGACGAACTGCCCCGATGGTGGATCTTGGGAATGACAGGACGTGACTTCACCATCTTCTGCATGGTGTTTACCATCACGGCTGTAGTGAAGGTGATCAATGCCTGGAACGCCTTAGAGACCAACAAGCTCGAAGTGGAGCGCCAGCGGACAGAAAGTGAATTGGCACAGCTGCGCAGCCAGATAAACCCCCACTTCCTGCTCAACACGCTGAACAACATCTACGCCCTCATCGCCTTCGACAGCGACAAGGCACAGGAGGCGGTGCAGGAACTGAGCCAGCTGTTGCGCCACGTGCTCTACGACAACAAGGAGAACTTCACCACGATGGAGAAAGAGATGGACTTCATGAGAAGCTATATCGAACTGATGCGCATACGCCTGTCCTCGAATGTAAAGGTGGAGGCTACTTTCGATATGCGGGAGAACGACCAGACTCCCATTGCCCCCCTCATCTTCATCTCCTTGGTGGAGAATGCCTTCAAGCATGGCATCTCACCCACGGAACCCAGCTACATCAATATCTACTTCAGTGAGAAACTGGGCTATGTACGTTGCGAAATCAAGAACAGCAACCATCGCAAGGTGGGATACGACAAAAGTGGCAGCGGCATAGGCCTGGAGCAGGTGCAGAAACGTCTGGACTTGATGTATCCCAATAACTATACTTGGCACTACGGCCTGAGTGACGACGGATTGGAATACTCTTCTTCGTTGGAGATAAACACGAAAAGAATTGAAAATTGAAAATTTTTGGAGCAGCGAGAGCCAAACGATGCTCGCATCGATTTGGCCGAGTCGTGACAAAAATCAACGAAGTTAATTGAAAATTATTTTAATAAACACGGATTATAAGGATTAAACGGATTTAAAGGAATATTTTTTCCATGCGGCATGTAATGCTTCTTAATTCAAGTAAAAATAATCTTTATAATCCGTGTTATATTCATTCCGCATGGTAATTAACTTCGTTGATTCTCGGCTGCGCTTCGGCAATACTCAAGTAAACTTGGTATTGCTCTCAGCTTGCACGATAATTTTCAATTTTCAATTTTCAATTTTCAATTTTATTCTTACCTTTGCCGGAGTTATGAAAGCAATACGTTGTGCAGTGATAGACGATGAGCCATTGGCCTTGGGGCTGATGGCCAGTTATGTGAAGAAAACCCCCTTCTTGGAGTTGGTGGGCAGTTACAGCAGTGCCGTACAAGCCATGCAGGAGCTGCAGCAGACGCCAGCCGACCTGTTGTTTCTCGATATCCAGATGCCAGAGCTCAACGGACTGGACTTCTCGCGCATGGTACCACCCCAGACACGCATCGTCTTCACTACCGCCTTTGACCAGTATGCCATCGACGGCTATCGAGTGAACGCGCTCGACTACCTGCTCAAGCCCATCTCCTACCCCAATTTCCTGCAGGCCGCCAGCAAAGCACAAGAGTGGTTCAAGCTGGTGGAGCAAACGCAAGCATCGCCACAAGGCAAGGAGGAAGAGGTAGAGAGCATCTTCGTGAAGAGCGAATACAAGCAGGTGCAAGTGATGCTCGACGACATCCTCTGGATAGAAGGACTGAAAGACTACATCAAAATCTACGAAGAAGGGCAGGACAAGCCACTGCTCTCGCTCATGAGCATGAAATCGATGGAAGAACTGCTGCCTTCACACCGCTTCATGCGGGTTCATCGCTCCTTCATCGTGAACAAAAGCAAAATCCGTGTAGTGGAACACAACCGCATCGTGTTTGGCAAGACTTACATCCCCGTGGGCGACAGCTATAAGGATGATTTTCTTGTTTTCTTGAGCGAAAGAAGCCTTGGGAAAAAATAAAGTCTGGTTTCTTTGCAAGATTATCCAAATAACCTTATATTTGCACAAAATTTAAAAAAACGTGCACATGAACAAAAGTTTCAACCAACTTATAGAGAACAGCATCAAGGAGCATTGGAACCTTGATGCCCTCACCGACTACAAAGGAGCTACCCTGCAATACAAAGACGTGGCGCGCAAGATAGAGAAGATGCACATCATGTTTGAGGCTGTGGATATCAAGCCTGGCGATAAGATTGCTGTCTGTGGACGAAACAGTTCACACTGGGGAGTGGCTTTCCTCGCCACCTTGACCTATGGTGCCGTGATAGTTCCCATCCTGCATGAATTCAAGGCTGACAACATACACAGCATTGTGAACCACAGCGATGCCCGCTTCTTCTTTGTGGGCGACCGTGTATGGGAAAATCTCGACGAAGCCATGATGCCCCACTTGGAGGGTATCATCATGTTGGATGATTTCTCTATTGTGGTGAGCCGTTCTGAGAAGCTGACCTATGCCCGCGAGCACCTCAATGAGCTGTATGGCAAGAAATATCCCAAGAACTTCCGCCCTGAGCATGTGCATTACTATGCCGACCAACCTGAAGAACTGGCCGTGCTGAGCTATACCTCAGGCACCACCAGCCAGTCGAAAGGCGTGATGCTGCCCTACCGCAGCCTCTGGTCGAATGTGAAGTTTGCGCAGGATAATCTGGAAATCGGAGCTGGACACAAGCTGGTGAGCATGTTGCCTATGGCGCACTGCTTCGGCCTGGCCTTCGAGTTCCTCTACGAGTTCTCTGTGGGATGCCACATCTTCTTCCTCACCCGTGTTCCAAGTCCGAAGATCATCTTCCAGGCCTTTGCCGAGATTCGTCCTAATCTGGTCATTACCGTGCCATTGGTGGTGGAGAAAATCATCAAGAAGGAAGTGATGCCCAAGCTGGAAACTCCTGGAGCGAAGCTGATGCTGAGCCTGCCGTTCATCAACGACAAGGTGTATGCCGCTGTGCGCCAGAAAGTGGTGGAAGCTTTTGGAGGCAATTTCCTGTGTACCATCATTGGTGGGGCTGCACTCAACAAGGATGTGGAGCACTTCCTGAAGCGCATCAACTTCCCCTTCACGGTGGGCTATGGCATGACGGAATGCGGACCACTCATCAGCTACGAGCGCTTCACCCGCTATAAGGAAGGTACCTGCGGCAAGGTGATCGAGCGCATGGAGCTGCGCATCGACTCCCGCAATCCTGCCTATGAAGCTGGAGAGATTCAAGTGAAGGGTGACAATGTGATGCTGGGCTACTACAAGAACGAGGAGGCCACACGCGCTACCTTCACAGAAGACGGTTGGATGCACACAGGCGACTTGGGTACCCTCGACAGTGAAGGAAACCTCACCATACGCGGACGCAGCAAGAACATGTTGCTGAGCGCCAACGGACAGAACATCTATCCAGAAGAAATAGAAGCCGAACTGAACAACCTGCCATTGGTGACAGAGAGCATCGTGGTGCAGCGTAATGGCAAACTGGTGGCACTGGTATATCCTGATTTCGACCAGGCATACCGCAATGGATTGAGCGACGATGCCATCACCAAGCAGATGGAGCAAAACCGCGTGGAACTGAACCAACATATCCCCAACTATTGCCAGGTATCATCCATAGTGGTGTATCACGAGGAGTTTGAAAAGACACCCAAGAAATCCATCAAGCGATTCCTGTATCAGTAAGAGGGAAACATAAAGGATGCTGATTTTCAAAAAGAGCATAGGAAAAGATAAAAGCCTTTGCACTATCCCTGTGGTGCTTTGGTCTTTTATCTTTTTTCTTTGGTACCATCCCACTCAATTATCCGCCCAAGCCATAAACCTCTCTTTATGGCCGAATATCTCCACACAGCGACTCGATACGCTGCGAGGACATACCTTGCTGAACATAGGCCTCAACTCAAGGATGAACAAGCTGAGCGGCATAGGAGCGAATGTGCTGGGAGCCACCACACACCGCTCTGTGCATGGCGTGCAGGCAGCTGGCCTGTTCAACATCACCAAGGGTGAAGTGCGAGGCATACAGCTGGCTGGCATTACCAATGTGACAAGCGAAAACCTGTGGGGTGTCTCCCTCAGTGGTTTGGTGAACATGGTGGGTACACAGGTGGAAGGGCTGCTGGCCACTGGAGCGCTCAACATCGTGGGCGACCAGGTGCATGGCATTGCCGTAAGTGGCTTGGTGAACATTGTGGGAGGCGACACAGAGGGGGTGCAGTTGGCAGGTATCAGCAACGTGAGCAGAAACAGTGTGTCAGGCTTGCAGTTGAGCGGATTGTTCAACGCAAGTGGCGATGTCACAGGATTCCAGATCACCTCGCTGCTCAATGTGGCTGGCAAGGAAGTGAAAGGTCTGCAGCTGGCACTTGCCAATGCCGCATCGGAAGTGAGCGGCCTGCAGATAGGTCTGTTCAATTACTACGCCAAAGCCCTGCATGGCTTCCAGTTGGGACTCATCAACGCCAATCCCCTCACACGATGGCAATTGCTCGCTAATGGAGGCACCTCCACTTGGTTCAATGTGGGCATGAGGTTCAAGAATCCCACCTATTATACGCTATTGACCTTGGGCACCAAGTATCGCCAGCTATCAGCAAACAACCTGGTGTTTACCTATCGCGCAGGCTTGGCCATTCCCCTACTTCATCAGGTGGAGCTGAGCGGCGACCTGGGCTTCCAGCATGTGGAGACCTTCCGCAAGCACCTGCCCGTCAATCGCCTCATGAACCTGCAGGCACGCCTCAACCTGGAATACCAGTTGTCTAAAGGTACAGCCATCTTCCTCACTGGTGGCTATGAACAAGCCTACACCTATCGACACTCACACAAGCTCCATCACGGCTTCTTTGCAGAAATCGGAACAGCTTTTGACCTAATCACCCGCTAAATAAGGGGATACATTTGCATTTTAATTCTTTTTCCTTTATCTTTACCCCCAATTATAAATTGGACATTAACATGGAACAGATTATCAAGCATTTCACAGATACCGACTTGTATAAGTTCAGTATGTGCTGCGCCATTATCGACAACTTTCCCAGGGCGCAGGTAAAGTATGAGTTCGTGGATCGAAACGGATTGCGCTATCCTGATGGATTTGGCAAGCTCGTGGAAGAACAGTTTGCTATGCTGGAGGGTCTGCACATCACGGAGGAGGAAATCCAGTTCATGCATCGCAAGTGCTACTTCCTGCCAGGCTGGTTCCTCACCTACCTGCGTGGTTTCCGCTACAAGCGTGAATGGGCCAAGGTGTATCAGGACGAGGATGGACAACTGCACATCGAATTTGAAGGTTTGTGGGCAAACACGGTACTTTTGGAGGTACAGGTGCTGGCCATCGTTTCTGAGTTGTACTACAAGGTGACAGGCATAGATCGCAAGTTCGACTACAAAGCCTACTACGACAAGAGCTACATGAAGGCCAAGCAGATGCTTACCCACGGATGTCTGTGGGCCGACTTCGGACCTCGCCGTCGAGCCAGTTTCGAAGCCGAGGAGGTGGCCCTGCGTGCCATGCTCGATGCCACGCATGAGCATCAGCAGATGGGCAAGGAAGGCCGATGCACAGGTACCAGCAATGTCTATCTGGCTATGAAATACGATGTGACCCCTATCGGAACCATGGCTCATGAGTATGTATCCGCTATCGCTGCGATGTATGGTCCTCAGATGGCCAACCACATTGCCATGAGCACTTGGCGTCACACCTACAGGGGCAGTCTGGGTACCTACCTCTACGACACCTACCAATGGGAAGCCTTCGATCGTAACCTCTCTGAGGACTTTGCCCGTGGGTTTGCTGGCTTGCGTGTAGATAGCGGCGACAACTACGAGCAGTTTGAGAAGATGAAGGCGAAGTATGCCACCTTTGGCATTCCAATCAGCGAAAAACAGGTGGTATTCAGCAATGCACTCGATATCACTCGCGCCTGTGAACTTCAGGATCGTCTAGGTCACCAAGCCAAGATTTCCTTCGGCATTGGCACTTGCTGGACCAACGACTTTGAGGGTGCGGAGCCGATGAACATCGTGATCAAGCTGCTCGCCGCCAAAATCACAGAGATGTGGCCGTTCTACAACGATACTTGCAAGCTCAGCGAGGACAAGGGCAAGGCAACTGGAAAGCCAGAGGTCGTGCAACGGTTTAAGGAGATTCTTCACATTGAACGATGAGAAATTGAGAAATTAGACATTATGAAAGAAATATTATACAAAACCCAAGGAACCTGCAGCCAGTATATCGAACTGGAAGCAGACGATGAAGGCCGCCTCACCTACGCCAATGTGGTAGGCGGCTGCGATGGCAATACCAAAGGCATCTGCAAACTTATCAAAGGTATGCGCTTAGAAGATGTGCATGAAAAGCTGAAAGGCATACGCTGTGGCAGCAAACGTACCAGCTGTCCTGACCAGATAGCATGCGCCATAGAGGAGATGGAACGCAAGGAAATGGCCAAACAATTCAATAACGCAGAAACAACAGCCTGACCACTATGCATACCAGAGAAGAAAAGATGGAGGCGTTCGGACGCTTTCTTGACATACTCGATACATTGCGCGAGAAATGCCCTTGGGACAGGAAACAGACCAACGAGAGCCTGCGTCCCAACACCATTGAAGAGACCTACGAACTGTGCGACGCCTTGCTGCGCGACGATGTGAAAGACATCTGCAAGGAGCTGGGCGATGTGCTGCTGCATGTAGCCTTCTACGCCAAGATAGCCGATGAGAAAGGGCAGTTTGATATGAAGGATGTGTGCGACCGCCTCAGCGAGAAACTCATCTACCGTCATCCTCACGTCTATGGCGACGCTGTGGCAGAAACGGCTGGACAAGTCGTGCAGAACTGGGAGCAGCTGAAGATGAAAGAGAAAGGCGGCAACAAAACCGTTTTGAGTGGTGTGCCTGGTGCCCTCCCCTCCCTCATCAAGGCCTATCGCATACAAGACAAAGCCCGCGCTGTAGGTTTCGATTGGGAAGAACGTGAGCAGGTGTGGGACAAGGTGAAAGAAGAAATCAGCGAGTTCGAGGCCGCTGTGGGCACGATGGACAAAGCCGAAGCGGAAGCTGAGTTGGGCGATGTGATTTTCAGCCTCGTGAATGCCGCCCGCCTCTATCACCTCAATCCTGACAATGCCTTAGAGCACACCAACCAGAAGTTCATCCGCCGCTTCAACTACGTAGAGGAGCACACCATCAAGCAAGGCCGTAGCCTTAAGGATATGACGCTGGCGGAAATGGATGCGTTGTGGGAGGAAGCGAAGGGAATTGAGAATTGAAAATTGAGAATTGAAAATTGAATAAACACGGATTATAAGGATTATAAGGATTTTGAATTATTTTAATCCTTTTAATCCCTATAATCCGTGTAAAAAGAATTCATCCCGCATGGTAATTAATCCTTATAATCCGTGTTAAATAAAAACATTAAGGGCTACGCATCTTTTTCATTGCGTAGCCCTTAATTATTTTCGTTGATTCTCGGAAACTAGTACGAGAATTCAAAATCATACTCGATAAAGCAGTCCGTTCTTCAGATCCGTGAGAGCATCCTCCTTGATCTTCACATGGAGCTTCTTGCCAGTGGCATTGTAAGGAAGCTGGGCGACGAAGCGATAGAAGCGAGGACGCTTGAAGTTGGCAATGTAGGGACTCTCGCGGCAGAACTCATCAAGTTCTTCAGGGGTGAGGGTCTCGTCGTTGCGCACAATGTAAGCCGTCACCACCTGACCACGCACCTTATCAGGCACAGAAGTCACGATGCAGTCTTTCACCTTCGGATGGTTATTGATGACGGCCTCCACCTCAGTAGGATAGATATTCTCTCCTGAGGAGATAATCATATCGTCCTTGCGTCCTACAATAGTGATGAACTGGTTCTTGTCCCAAGTAGCCAAGTCATTGGTGTAGATGAAACCATGGTGGTATTTCTGCTCCGTCTCCTCTGGTTTGTTCACATAAAGGTAAGGCGATTTGGCAGGTGAACAGATAATCACCTCTCCCACCTCCACATTGTCCATAGCAGCCAACTCATCAGGTTCGGCACGACGGTTTTCATAAATCTTCACTACGCGCACATCATCGTCCACGCAAGAAGCTCCTGCCGTACCAGCATTCTCAGGCAAATCGAAAGGACGAAGGAAGGTATTCCAGAAGGTTTCTGTCGTACCATAACCATTGAAGATATTGGGGGTAAGCACTTGCTGGTAGCGGATGCAGGCAGAACGCTCCAGGGGGCTGCCCATGGTCACGATGCCATGCAGCGTGCTGATGTCATACCCTTTCAACTCCTGCTTATCGGCCAACTCCTCCAACACGGTAGGCACACCTACGATAAACGAAATCTTGTACTTTGCCACATAGCGCAGCGTGAGTTCTGCATCAAACTTGCTCATAACCACGATGGTGGCACCAGCAAAGAAAGCTGGACAAGGCCCTGCACAATGCAAGCCGCCACGATGGAACCAAGGAGTGGTATTCATGGTGATGTCCTTATAGCTCATGGGGAAGTGAATCATCACATCGTGTGAAGAAAGCACCTCATTGATGCTCGTCAATGGAACGCCCTTAGGACGGCCCGTGGTACCAGAGGTATAGAGACGGGTGGTCTCGTCATAAATATTATACTCGTAGGTGAAAACGGGTTCCTCTGCAGAACTGTTTGCCACATAGTCGGCATAGGAGATGATGTTTCCATCGCTCTTGCCATTCACCACCACCAGTCTTTTGGGTTGGTAGGCAGAGAGCTGCAACGCTTCCATCACCACCTCTGTCATCGACTCGTCGAAGATGATGACCATAGGTTTGGAATCCTCTATGTTGAAGGCCAGCTCACCAGAGCTTAAGCGGAAACTGACAGGGCAACAAACCGCGTGCATCTTATGAGCAGTCACATAGCCAAAAGCAAACTCTGGACAGTTGAGCAAATCAAGCATGATGACATCGGCTTTCTTCAATCCATCAGCGACCAAGGCATTGCCCAGGCGATTGACCTCCTGGTTCAGTGTCTTGTATGTCCATACCTTTTCATTCTCAGGATTAATCATGGCAGGTTTGTCACCATAGCGGCGTACATTGCGCATGAATCCCTCTATCCATGTATATCGACTCTCAAAAATACTTTTAAAATCTGTCATAGCACCTATATTACATTAATTATTATTATTTTGGTGCAAAATTAGGTATAAATAAGCATGAAAAGAAACAGATTTGTTAATAAACGTGAAAACGACATAAAAAAATGCTAATCTGTTGATAAAGATTAGCATTTCTTTAAAAAATACCCTCTAAAAAATTACCGTCATGGTTCATTTACTTGGTGCATCAGGAACCTGAGGAGCACGATTCCTTCGTCCATCAGGACCAGGACGGCGCATTCCCCTTACGAGTTCTTGACGGAAGCGTGACTCGGCCTCTTTGATCATGAAAATCTTCTTATAGCTGATCACCTCCTTGAACTTATCCAAATAGGTGCGCTCCAGACTTTCCACAGCCATAGCGTTGGCACTCATTCCTTCCAGGATTTCCTTGTATTTGGCCTCGTCCAAATCTTTTCCCCACGATTCGTGCATGTACTTGCCCGTCTGTGCGTTCAACTCATTCTTGCGTTGCTGCAGTTCGTTGTACAGCGGAAAAAACTTGACTGCCTCGTCTTCAGTGAGGTTGGCAAATTTGGTCAGATAGGCCTCGTGGCGTTTCTGAAACTCCTCACGACTCAGTTGGCCTTCCCTCCTATCTTGTGCGCCCAAGGTCACAGGCAATAGGCAAATCATCACTATAGCTAATAAAAACTTCTTCATTGTTACCTCCTCTCTTAATTATTCCACTTCGGACAAGAGCTGATAGAAAGCGTAGTCGTCGAGCATCGCATCATTGACCACCTGATCGATGTACAGACGCTCTTGCTGTTCTTCTTCGGCAGCCAGATATTCCGGACTGTTCTGCAGGATCATGCCTCCAATGCGGAGGATGAAAGCGGCACCCACAAATACGGCAGCCAGATAGACCCACGGCTTGACCATCTGCCAAGTAGAGACCTCGGCTTCGGCCTGTGAGTAGTCAATTTCAGGCAAGCGATTCATTATCTCCGAGGTCACATTTTCAAAATATCCCTCGGGGGTCTGGAAGTGATTATCCTTTCCTACTTTTCTTAAGATGTAATCTTCTTCTTTCATAATCTCTTTCCGTATGCTATAATTTAGACTAAACAATCGGCAGAAAGTTTAATCCTGTTGTTCCAAATATGTTTTTATTTTCTTGGCAGCATGATGGTAATCGGCCTTCAAGGCTCCAACAGAGGTGCCCATAATCTCCGAAATCTCCGTATAGGTCATGTCATCGTAATACCTCAGATTGAACACCATGCGCTGTTTGGCAGGCAGCGTGGTCAATGCTGCTTGGAAACGTCGCTGAATCTCATCGCCTGTGAAATAATCGTCGCTCTCCAACTGTTGCACTACATTGGCCTCTGGATCGTCCAGAGAGACGGAAGCGCGGGCTTTCTCCTTGTTGAGGAAAGTGAGGCATTCGTTGAGGGCAATGCGGTAGAGCCACGTGGAGAGTTTGGCCTCGCCACGAAACATGCCGACACTTTGCCAGGCTTTCAGGAACGTATTCTGCAAGATGTCATTGGCGTCTTCGTGCTGCAAAACCAGCCTGCGGATCTGCCAATACAACGGCTGGCTGTAATGGGTCACCAATTTCGAGAACCCCTGCTTCACCGTATGCTTGTCTTGCAACAAGTCCAGCACTTCATATTCATCATAGCTTGCGCTCATCTTCTCCTTATCAATTCTTCTTGATTAGACATCATTTTGTGGAAAAAGTTTAATCCCCTATTCCACATTGACACATAAATTTTCCGTAGCCAACACCGTTTGTGGGAAAATAGCCTGGGCTTCTTGTAGCAAAAAGGTCTCATCAGTGTAGCGCGAAGAATAATGCCCGATGATGAGTTTTCTGGCTCCTGCCTCCTTGGCCACCATCGCTGCCTGTGAAGCAGTGGAGTGATAGCGCGAAGTGGCTTTCTGCAAATCATCCTCGCAGAACGTAGCTTCGTGATAGAGCAGGTTCACCCCTTGCAGTTGGGCCGCTAAGCCAGGCATGTATCGAGTGTCTGAGCAATAGGCATAGCTGCGTGGAGGGTCGGCAGGTGTGGTAAGGCGTTCGTTGGCTATCACCTGTCCGTCAGGCAAGGTATAGTCAGCCCCATTCTTGATGCGGTTGATTTCCGAAAGGGGGATTTCATAGGCATCTATCATCTCTCTGAGGATATGGCGGGCCAATGGTTTCTCGGCAAAGAGGAAGCCGCAGCAAGGCATGCGGTGCTCCAAAGGGAGGTTCGTCACCGTCATGGAGCGATCCTCATAAATCACCTCACTACGGCGATCGTCATACTCATGAAACAGCACCTCGAAAGTGATTTCCCAGTTGAAGAAATGAATCATGGTTGCAAACAGCTTTTCGCCACCCTTGGGAAGGAAGATATGGAGTTGGGCCGTACGTCCCAGCAGGTTCAACGTAGAGACCAAGCCTACCAGTCCCAAGCAATGGTCTGCATGCAGGTGCGAGATAAAGATACTATGCAGACGGGAAAACTTGAGGTGCGACTTACAGAATTGTATCTGCGCCCCTTCGCCACAATCAACCATAAACAACTTATCGCGCATATTCACCACCTGAGCGGCAGGGAAATGGCGGGTAGTGGGCTTGGCAGATCCACATCCCAGGATATGTACTTCGAATTTCTCCATAACGGGTGTAAAAGTACAAAAAAAATGCAGAAAGCAACGAAAAAAACAGACAAAAAAGAAGAGGTAGCCTCAAAAGCTACCCCTTCCTAAAACATAGCAGGTATAATACCTTAAAACGTCTCTGTATTAAAAACGCTTATCGAGTATTGTCTGTATCATTTCTTGTTACCAGCCTCAAGCTGAGCCTTCAAAGCGGCCAGAGCATCAATATCGCCAAGTGTAGTAGAAGCGGCCTGGTTCTGAATAGCAGGAGCCTCCTCATTGTTATTGTTATTACGCTTGTTGTTATTGCGCTGCTGACGGCCACCCTGCTTGCGCTGTTGCTGCTGCTTCTCCTGTCTCTCTTCTCTTTCCTCGCGGATAGCATCCTCGAAGGTGCGGCTGTGAGAAACGATGATGCGCTTAGAATCCTTGCTGAACTCAATCACCTTGAATGGCAGCTTCTCGTTGAGCTGAGCCTGTGAGCCATCCTGCTTCACCAGATGACGTGGAGTGGCAAAGCCCTCAACGCCGTAAGGCAGAGCAATCACGCTACCCTTGTCGAGCACCTCGATGATCTGACCCTCATGCACTGAACCTACAGTGAATACGGTCTCGAATACATCCCAAGGATTCTCTTCAAGCTGCTTGTGACCCAAGCTCAGACGACGGTTCTCCTTGTCGATCTCCAGTACCTGAACCTCGATGTCGGCACCAATCTGAGTGAACTCTGATGGATGCTTCACCTTCTTAGTCCAGCTGAGGTCTGAAATGTGAATCAGGCCGTCAACACCTTCCTCAATCTCCACAAATACGCCGAAGTTGGTGAAGTTGCGAACCTTAGCGGTGTGCTTGCTGCCAATAGGATACTTCTCATCGATATTCTCCCATGGATCAGCCTTGAGCTGCTTGATACCGAGAGACATCTTACGCTCGTCGCGGTCGAGAGTCAGCACCACAGCCTCTACCTCGTCGCCTACCTTCATGAAGTCCTGAGCGCTACGCAGATGCTGGCTCCAAGACATCTCTGAAACATGGATGAGACCTTCCACTCCAGGAGCAATCTCAACGAATGCACCATAGTCGGCCATCACCACTACCTTGCCCTTCACGTGGTCACCCACCTTGAGGTTCTGATCCAGAGCATCCCATGGATGTGGGGTGAGCTGCTTCAGACCCAGAGCGATGCGCTTCTTCTCATCGTCGAAGTCAAGGATAACAACATTTATCTTTTGGTCAAGCTCAACCACCTCGTGTGGATCACTTACGCGACCCCAGCTCAGGTCGGTGATGTGGATCAGACCGTCAACACCACCCAGGTCAACGAACACACCGTAAGAAGTGATGTTCTTCACAGTACCCTCGAGTACCTGACCCTTCTCAAGCTTGCCGATGATTTCCTTCTTCTGTGCCTCCAACTCAGCCTCGATAAGAGCCTTGTGGGAAACAACTACGTTCTTGAATTCCTGGTTGATCTTCACAACCTTGAATTCCATAGTCTTGCCTACGAATACGTCGTAGTCGCGGATAGGCTTCACGTCAATCTGTGAACCTGGCAAGAATGCCTCGATTCCGAATACGTCAACAATCATACCACCCTTAGTGCGGCACTTGATGAAACCCTTGATTACCTCTTCGTTCTCCAAAGCGGCATTGATGCGGTCCCATGCACGAGATGCACGAGCCTTGCGGTGAGACAGAATCAGCTGTCCCTTCTTGTCCTCCTGATTCTCGATGTAAACCTCAACGGTATCACCTACCTTCAGGTCAGGATTGTAACGGAATTCACTCATAGGAATGATACCGTCGCTCTTGTAACCGATATTCACTACAACCTCACGCTTGTTGAGTGAAATCACTTTACCGTCAACAACCTCACGCTCGCTGACTTTGTTCAGTGTGCCATCATAGGCCTTCAACTGCTCTTCCTTGCTCACAGGAGCAAGACCTTCGCCACTTTCATAAGCCTCCCAGTTGAAATCTTCCAGGGGCTGTACGTTCTTTAATTCTTCCATTTAAATAATACGTTTTTTTAAAATTTAATTGGGTTAGACATTATAATTGCTTATAAAATCGGCTGCAAAGGTACAACTAATTTTTTACTTGGCAATAAAAAAATCCAACGTTTTTTCCGTAGCTACACATTATTTATATAAATCCCTCCCCTAAGGGGGAGAAACAGCATCATCAAGCTTTCGGATGAATGTGCGACAACGCAGCTCCGATAGCTGTGCAATATTCAGAATAAGTAGGGATATGAAAACGCACGCCGTAGAGTTCCTCCATGTCTGAAAATACCTTGCGGCACTGTGACAGCTGCGTGAGATTTCCAATGAGCACAAAGTCTTTTATCTGCGTTCCGAAAGAGCATATCACTGCTGCACTGCCTATGGTCTGCAACACCATATGGATGATGCCAGCTGCCACATCCTCGTGTGAAGAGGTGGTCTCTGCCTTGCCAAAAAGCGATGCTGTGGCATGCAAGGGCAAGCCAGGAAGGTCAGTGTTGCAAACATCTCCAATGAGCAGATCCACATTGTTGTAGTTACCATGCTCAGCCAGTTCTGAAACATAATGGATATCATGCGTATTCAGCAACAGCTTGGAAAGGCCCGAGAGTGTTCCGCCTCCCATACCCAAACCAGTGAGGTGCTCTATCTTATCCCCCTCGATCTTGACAAAAGAAGTACCTGTTCCCATACTCACCACAATCAGCGGAGAAATAGAAAGCAAGAATTGGGCGCCCAAGCCGTTGGCCAGAAATTCGTCCACTTTCTTGGTAGGGAGTCCGTAAAGCGGACTGTTGACAAACGCGCTGCCCACCCCTGTCAAGACTACCTGTTCTATGTCACTCAATTCGATGTGGTTGTCGTAGATGTACTTGCCAAAAGCGCCAAAAAGCGAGGTCACAGGATCGGCCGCTGTGATGTACATGGGCGACTGAATCTTGTCACCCTCTTTGATACCCACGATCTTCGTAGTGCTTCCGCCTACATCTATACCAATTACTACACCCATAGCTTTATTTTTTGAAATCGGGTGCGAAGATAGGGCAATTTGTCCACATAACCAAATAAATGACTATCTCTTGAACAATTGATAGCTGATTTTTACGCCCATACGCTGATAATGGGTCTTATCAAAGCTCGCAAAGAAGCCCAGATCTATCACATGGGTGCCAAATCCCCATCCCAATTCCCAGTAGGGTGTCATCTCAGGCATCCACAGCATGTTCAGATACACACGCTCATAGATGATGTGCTTGGTGAGCTTGGTCCAGTGGGGAACCAGGAAGAACGGCGTGTCGTAGGTGAAGTTCATGCGGGCATACTTGCTGGAGCTGTTGTACATCTGGCGGCGCAGCAGCTGGAAGCGTCCGCTGATTTCGTCCCTCCACTCATCAGGCAGGTTGTTGCGTCTGAGGTATTCAAAGTCAGCGAAGAAGAGGTCATCCGTATTGGTAAACGCTCCTGCCGCCACGCTCCAGTAAAGCTCGCGCATGATGCCCAGCGATATCACGTGCTGTACGGAGAACTCCATACGTTCGTAGCGCATGGAGTTTTTGAGTATGCCCTTGATGCCACGCTCCCAATCGAAGGTGAATTGCGGATAGAGCGAATGGAGGTTCTCCTTGCGCTGTCCATTCATGTAGTAGTATTGGCCTGGAACCCACTGCAGGATGACACGCGGAGCCAGGCTGTTGTAGTAGTGGCGCAGGTTGGTGATAAGTTCCGGATGTGTCACTTCAGGATGCTGTTCCAACACTTCGGCAGCCTGCTGCGGCTTCAGCTGTTCACCCGTTTCCTTGAGCACCAGTTTGGAGTCTTTCACAGCCGTTCGTTGGTGAAACATCAAACCAAACTGCAAGGTCAGTCCGTTGGTTATCTCCCAGCTGTGCAGCATCTGCGCATAGAGGTCCTTGAAAGAATTCACATGTATCTGATCCTTGTCGAAGAGGTTGTCAGGCATCTCGTTCACCGCATTGATGATGCGCTGGCTGTAGATGCGACCACCACTACCCATTTCCAGAATCAGCTTCGAGCGCTTTTGGGGATTGTAGGTATATTCCCCATTCACCCTCCAGTAGAACTCCCTGTGGTTAAAGTTAAAACCAAGGCGGGGCGTGACACTCAGCAGGCGGTCGCCACTGAACACACGGTTATACCTTATCTTATATCTGTAAGAGATACCGTTAGTGCGGCTGTAGCCCAACAACGAGGGGTCGAGCAGTTCGTTGATGCGGAGGCTGCCATACTGCTGCATGTTCACTGTGCGACGGCTGAAGAGGATGTCCTCCATACCCTCCCAGAAGGTATATTCACGCGGGGCTTTCTCCTGCTTCAACGAGTCCTGGGGCTCAGGGGCATCTTCCTGTATCAGCACACGCACCATGGACGTGGTGTCTGTGCTGAGGGTGTAGGCATCAGTCAGGTCGAAGGTATGGGGGCGTTTCTCGTTGACTATCTCCTCATACTCTGGCACTCCCACATACTTGCCTGTCAACTTGTTGCCCAACCACTTCACGTTCACCTCCACCTCGTAGCGCACAGGCAGCAGTTCCTTGTCTGTCCCTTCCTCGCCCATCTTTATCTTGATGTCAAAGTCGTTCATCTCCGTATGTCCTATGTAGCATATCTCCCTTACGGTGAGCGAGTTTTCGTTGATGAAGATATAGCCATAGAGCAGTTGGAAACTATACACCTTGCGCACAAAGTAGATGCGATGCACTTTGCCGTTGGGGGTATCCTCCACCCCTTGGTGCTGGTACTTGAAATAGCGGCGGCCGTTGTGTGCCAAAGGCGAGAGCAGCTTGTCGCCCAGCAAAGAGGATGCATAGACGTTGATGTGGAAGAAGTCATCCAGTCGCCCATCGGCCTCCCACGGACGGTTGGGGGTGCCTGTATAGAAGCGCATCTTCTCGTCGTAGATGTCAGGAGCCGTGTAGTGAAGGTCGCTGTGTGTCTCCACTTGGTAGTCGTGCACACCGCTTTTCACGCGGAACATGTGGGGCAGGTAGCGTATCAGTGCATTCTTGCGGCCTATGTGGATATCACCCTTCACCTTGAGCTGCGCCCTGTACTCCTGCACGCTTTCAAAATACTCAGGTGCCCGTTGCCTCACACGCTCTATGAGTGAGTCGGCAAGCGTCCATTGCTTGCGTGCCTGCAAGGGCAGGCAGAGCAGCAACATGCACAATATGCAGCACCTTTGAAACATTCTATTACAAAAATTGCTGCAAATTTAGGAAAAAATTGTAATTTTGCGCCAAACAACCAACTAAAGTAATGACCACCATGTCTAAAATGCGATTTTTTGCCCTTCAGGAGCTTGCCAACCGCAAGCCTTTGAAAGTTCATGTTCCCTCAGAAAAACTGAGTGACTACTATGCCAGCCACGTGTTCGATGACAAGAAGATGCAGGAATACCTGCCTCGCGAGGCCTACAAGGCCGTGAAAGAAGCCGTGGAGCAGGGAAAGCCCATCAGCCGTGAGGTGGCCGACCTCATCGCCAATGGCATGAAGAGCTGGGCAAAGTCCCTGGGAGTGACACACTATACCCACTGGTTCCAGCCGCTGACTGACGGAACTGCCGAGAAGCACGACAGCTTCATCGAGTTTGGCGAAGAAGGCGATGTGATAGAGCGATTCAGCGGCAAACTGCTCATCCAGCAGGAGCCTGATGCCAGCAGCTTCCCCAATGGTGGCCTCCGCAACACCTTCGAGGCTCGCGGCTACACAGCATGGGATGTATCCTCTCCTGCCTTTGTGGTGGACGATACGCTGTGTATTCCCACCATCTTCATTGCCTATACGGGCGAGGCCCTCGACTATAAGACTCCCCTGCTGCGTGCGCTTTCAGCGGTAGATAAGGCCGCCACAGCCGTGTGCCAGCTTTTCGACCAGAACGTGACGCGCGTCTTTGCCAATCTGGGATGGGAGCAGGAGTATTTCCTGGTAGATGAGGCATTGTACGATGCCCGTCCTGACCTTTTCCTTACAGGACGCACCCTCATGGGACACTCTTCCGCCAAGGACCAGCAGTTGGACGACCACTACTTCGGCAGCATCCCTCCGCGTGTGTCGGCCTTCATGAAAGACCTTGAGATTGAGAGCCTGCGCTTGGGCATCCCTGTAAAGACGCGCCACAACGAGGTGGCTCCCAACCAGTTTGAACTGGCCCCCATCTTCGAGAATGTGAACCTGGCCAACGACCACAACCAGCTCATCATGGACGTGATGAAGCGTATTGCCCACAAGCATCACTTCTCCGTGCTGCTGCACGAGAAGCCATTCAACGGTGTGAATGGTTCAGGCAAGCACAACAACTGGTCGCTCTGCACCAATACAGGCGTCAACCTCTTTGCACCTGGCAAGAATCCCGAGGCCAACACGCTGTTCCTCACCTTCTTGGTCAATGTGCTCATGATGGTGTATAAGAACCAGAACCTGCTTCGCGCCAGCATCATGAGCAGCAGCAACAGCCACCGTCTGGGTGCCAACGAGGCTCCGCCTGCCATCCTCTCCATCTTCCTAGGTCGTCACCTCAGCATGGTGCTCGACGAGATTATGCAGAAGGACTACCACACCCATGCGTCGAACAAGCAGAAGACGACGTTGAAACTGGACATCGGACGTATTCCTGACATCCTGCTCGATACCACTGACCGCAACCGCACCTCTCCCTTTGCTTTCACAGGCAACCGCTTTGAGTTCCGTGCCGCTGGTTCTTCGGCCAACTGTGCCGCTGCCATGATTGCCATCAATGCCGCCATGGCCAACCAGCTCAATGAGTTCAAGGCCACCGTTGACCGCCTCATGGACGAGGGTATGGAGAAAAGCGAAGCCATCTTCCAGGTGATGAAGGAGTGCATCAAGGAATCGGCTCCTATCCACTTCGAGGGCGACGGCTACTCGCAGGAGTGGAAAGAGGAGGCGCACCGCCGTGGTTTGAGCGACATCAGCAGCGTGCCTGAAGGTCTCATGCATTTTGAGGATGCCCAGAGCCGTGCCGTGCTCATTGGCGAGCATATCTTCAACGAGAGCGAGCTGCAGAGCCGCATCGAGGTGGAGCTGGAGAAATATGTGAAGAAGGAGCAGATTGAGAGCCGCGTGCTGGGCGACCTGGCCATCAACCACATCGTGCCTACAGCAGTGACGTATCAGAACCGCTTGTTGGACAACCTGCGCGGCTTGCGTGAGACGTTCAGCCAGCAGGAGTACGATGAGCTCAGTGCCGACCGCAAGGAGCTTATCCGCGACATCTCCCACCGCGTGACTGCCATCAAGACCTTGGTGCGTGAGATGACTGATGTCCGCCGCAAGGCCAACCACATGGAGAACAACCGCGAAAAAGCCTTTGCCTATGCCGAGCAGGTTCACCCCTACCTCGACCGCATCCGCGAACATATCGACAGCCTCGAAATGGAGGTGGATGATGAGATTTGGCCATTGCCTAAGTATCGCGAGTTGCTATTCTCAAGGTAATTTATAAACACGGATTATAAGGATTATAAAGATTTATTTGCCATGCGGGTGGATATTTTTTAACACGGATTATAAGGATTATAAAGATTAATTTTACTTGAATTAAGAAGCATTACATGCCGCATGGAAAATATATTCCTTTAAATCCGTTTAATCCTTATAATCCGTGTTTATTAAATAATTTTCAAAGTTCGTGCAAATCGAGTGCCATCAAGTTTACTTGAATGGCCGAGGTGCCGCCGAGAATCACGGCAAAGACGTAATGCTCAATGCTCAATGTTCAATGTTCAATGTAATAATTATGACACTAAATGTATATAAGCAGTATTTTGGCGCCCAATGCACCTACCTTGGTGTGGAGCGCCACGGAGCCGAGGTGATGCTGATCAGCGACTCCGACCATGGTACCATCAAGTACGAGGTGGCTGTGAGCTTCTTCCCCCACAACTACCCCTCCGACTTTGCCGTGAGCTACGATGCCTACGTAAGTCGCGTGATTTATCAGGCTCCTGGCCGCCGCTCCAAGAAGCGTGAAGCCGCATTCTTAGCGCAGCTGCGCCCCATCGCTGAAGAATTGGCTCAGAGTATCGGCGCTACCATCCAGTGGGAACTTCCTCTCTCCGATGCTGAGCGCCATTGAGGTTTAGTTAACGAATTTGTTTCATTCGCCGAAAAAAATAATTGATTATGTTCAGAAAAACTTTTCCATCAGCTATTCTGGCAGGCATTTGCATTGCCATGGGAGGCACTGTGTTCCTCCGCGTTGGCGGACTGGCAGGAGCCGTGCTCTTTGCCTTCGGCCTCCTCACTGTAGTACACTACGCCTTGCGGCTCTATACAGGCACGGCAGGCTTCATCCGCGCACGAGGCGACTGGGGCATGCTCGCCGTAGTGCTCCTTGGCAATATCGTGGGCTGTTGGCTCACCGCACTGGCAGTGAAGTATGCCCTGCCCGATTGCATTGAGCCTGCCACCAACATCCTACAAGGGCGTTTGGCCAAAGGCTCCTTTGCCTGTTTCCTCCTTGCCATAGGTTGCGGATTCATCATGACCACTGCTGTCAACTTCGCCCGCCAAGGCAAGATGCTTCCGCTGCTCTTTGGTGTGCCCCTCTTCATCATGTGTGGCTTTGCCCATAGCATCGCGGATGCTTTCTACTTCCTCGTGGCACCCACAGACACTTTGCTCCAGCCCATGGTGCTGGCCGTGTATGTCTGCGAGGTATTGGGCAACTTTGTGGGATGCAACCTTTACCGCTGGGTGATGGTAGGACTTGAACAGAAATAAACCCCTTATGGAACAGGAACTGACATTAAACCAGCATAATAAGGCGGAATATCCTCCCATGCACACCACGGAGCATATCATCAACCGCACCATGATCAACCTTTTTGGTTGCGGACGCTCCGTAGAGGCGCACATTGAGCGCAAGAAGAGTAAGTTGGATTATCGATTAGAGGCTGAGCCTACCCCTGCGCAGGTGGCTGCCTTGGAAAAGGCTGTCAACGAAGTGATAGACCGCCACTTGGATGTCACCACCGAGTTTATCTCCCAGCAGGAGGCCATGGGCCGATTCGATATGCAGCGCCTGCCTGACGATGCTTCCGAGACCGTCCGCGTGGTTCATGTGGGCGACTATGACGAGTGCCTCTGCATTGGCCAGCATGTGCAGAACACTTCCGAAATCGGCCGCTTCTGCATCCTTTCCCACTCCTGGGATGCTGATTCCCACATCTGGCGCATGAGGTTCAAGTTAGTGGCTGGATAGTGTGACCCATCCCAAGTTATTGTAGCTACATTTGGCGCATGAAATTCAAGTTAGTGACTAGATAAAAAGCCCGTCAACTTATCCTGCCCTCCTTCCTTGTAGCGGCAGGGCATAAATCCGTATGCCTACCAAGTAGGGATAGCATTCCCTTTGTTTACATCGGGTATTTGATGGAATGAAATGTTGTGGCGTTGTGGCGTTGTGGTGTGAAATATTCATTATTATAGTTGCTCTTGAAAGGTACAATTTGGTTGCTTGCGCAACTTTTCAAGCTGGGCATGTTTGTGATCACGCAATTCCTTGATGTATTCTTGAAGCTTGTATGAGGGTTTTTCAATAATTGTCGCTTTTTCTGTATAATTCATCTCTTACTAATTTTCTCTGCAAAGATAAGAGATTCTTTCAATAAATCCAATGCTAATCATTAAGTTTTCTCACAAGCAACAGAAAAATCCATAAAACTCCGCCAAATTAAGTAACGAAACTCCGCCAAATTAAGTAACAAAATCCCGCCAAATTAACTAACGGAAATTGAGAATATCAATAGAATTATACACTTTCACAATCTACATTATAAGTATAATTTTGGGTAAAAAGTTAATCCATTTTTTGTATAAAACAAGAAGAAAAGTTCTCCTCCAAGCCTTTGCAACGATAAATAAAATATCTTAACATTAGCCCTCATTTTACAGAAAATCTTTATGAAGAATATTGGACTATCTCTGAATTACAGCAACAGGAACTACCTGAACTAAGAGGTTTTCCTGAGACAAGCATCAAACGTATGCGTATCTTCTATGAGGCATGGGGCAGTATGTTCGAGAATCGTCCATTGACAACGGACGATTTACGAATGGTGATAAGTTGAAATATTATATGCAGGACGATTTGTTTGGAAAGCGTAGTAACATGCACAATAGCTTTGCAACCACTATTGCAAAATTGGATCTGCGCAGTAAGGTTTTACAATCATTTAAGGACTACTCAGTCCATCGCAACTCAATCCTGAAAGCTGGAAGATGGTGATGGAGATCTGAGAATCTTGAGAAGGGGATTCCGACCTAATCTGAAAATACTACTATGAACGACTAAAAATCATAGTAGAATAGGAGCGACCCTGTTACACCCAGTCCTCAATCTGCAACCCTTCGATATGTTCGAAGTGTCTGCGGTTATGAGTAACTATGGTCAAATTCATAGCTTTGGCTGCACAGCCAATCATAAGGTCGAAGTCCTCTATCTTTTTGCCAGCTTTCCAAAGCCTTGCCCTTTCTTGAGCAAATATATGGATGATTCGTTCAAAAGGGATGACCTTAAGCTCTGCTACAAAAGCTTCCACTTGCTTAAGGTTTTCATCTACCTGTTCGCTATAATAGGCACCAAAGATGAGTTCGGCAACCACAACATCCGTAATGTAGCAACTTCCTTCGTCTGTCTTGTTGAGCCTTTCCTCTACACGACCTTTCCCCCTGAGCAGGGAAACGCATGTGCTTGTATCGAGAAGATATCCGCTCATAACTCAGCATCAAAAGTGTTGTCAGTCCTGGCAGCACGAATATCTGCCACTATCTCCTCAGCCGAGCGGCTATCTTTCCAAGCACCCGCAAAGCGGCTTGCCCATCCCTTGTGAGGCTTGGCCGTTTCTTCCTCCACTGGACGAGTCATCGAACTGCTGAGCAGGGTGATGAGTTCCAACTTCACATTGTCGCTCAAATCCTTCAAGTCAGACCAATATTTTGCAGCAGTAGGCGAAGACACTGGTATAACATTGGTATTCATATCTATCTATTTTGTTTTCGCTACAAAAATACATACAATATTTGAGAAAACAATCAAAACAGGTAATAATTGCTTATGAAGGACTACAAAATCATAGTAGAGCAGGAGCACCAGATAGCGATTGCACACTACGAGGTGCAGGCCAAACCTGCGGCAGACCCGTTGGGCATGGGCATCGTTCGCGGCATGTCACAGTTGATTATAAAAAGCTCCCCGTATGTTGTGGGGAGCTTTCTTTATTACCAGCAGGACGTGAGTCCCAAGGCCGTAGCAATCGCTGTCAGAGTGGTGAGGATGATGTTCACGACCACTGACCACTTAGATTTCTTTTCGTTCGTCATAGTGCTTAGAGATTTTCTGGGTGAAATAACTATCCAGTCCAAAGACTGTACCACAATAGATGAGTATCTGCGCAAATACATAGAGCACGCTGTCGTGTATCTCGCCTGGCGGTGGCAAGAACAGGGCGATGAACGCCATGGCCACTCCTGCAGTAAGTAGGCCAATGGCTGTCCATTCTTTCAATCTTTTCATAGAGCTTTAAAACACGGATTATAAAGATTAAAAGGATTTACAGGATTTTACTTTTATAAAACACGGATTAAACGGATTTACAGGATTACTCAATAGGACGGGAGAATGTTACATGTTACATTCCGCATGGCAATTAACTTCGTTGATTCTCGGCGGCACCTCGGGATAGAAAGCAAGCTTTCTCTCCACTCGGTTTGCACGAGAATTAAATCTTTATAATCCTTATTATCCGTGTTTATAAAAATCATCCCGCATGGCACTTAATCTTTATAATCCCTATAATCCGTGTTTTATTTAGAATCCGTGTTTATTAAGGATTACCCTAAGCTCACTTCATCGTCGCCGTTGTCACCGTCGCCGTTGTCGGAACCGCCGCCATTGTCAGTGCCACCACCATTCTCAGTGCCGCCGCCATTATCGGAACCGCCACCGTTGTCAGAGCCACCGTTGTCAGAGCCACCATTGTCAGTGCTGCCACCATTCTCAGTGCCACCATTCTCGGCCTCCTCATCGCTCGTCTTGAGCCAAGTGGCGATGTTGATGAATTCGGCCTTCTTCAGGAACTCACGACTGGAGATGTTCATCTCTTCCTCCTGCTCAGGGATGAAGCGGATATGGAGCGCTTCGAGGTTGGTCTGCACCTTGAACTTGTCCACTGATACGGCACCACCCTTCTTGTTCTCGATGGTGCAGAAGAAAGTACCCAGACCGTCGATCTTCACGCGCTTGCTCTCCAAGAGCATCTCCACCAAGCAACTGCGGAACTTCTCCAATACGCCGAATACCACATCAGGGGTGTAGATACTACCATGCTCGCTGATGTGCTGAGCCAGCTTGCGGGTGTTGAGGGTCTCGATGGCCTTTGCGTAGGCGAACCATTTTCCAAAACTTACAGAATCACTGTTGGTGTTCTGCTTCAATTCATAAAAAATCTTAGACATAATAAATAGTTTTTTAGGTTTTAAGTTAATAATCTTGTCTGTGTGTTTCGCGATTCACAATGCAAAGATAAGCAAAGATTTGATACAACTTGGGAAATAAGGGGAAAATCCGAATATCAGAAAACGCAAAACATTTATTTTCAATCGTTTACAAGCGAAAAAACGGTACCTTTTATGTCAATCTCTAAGGCACAGATGGCCACGGCATAGGCATCTCTATGCTATTATAATACCAATGCCTACAGCTATGAATCCAGCTGCAAAAATCGCCCCGTTAGTGACCTCAAATACCCCCTCCCGTAAAGAATCTGTGCCAAAGTTTCATGCAAACAGGGAAATTCTTTGCGGGTAGGTCATTTTCAGCCTCCATCCTACCCTGTAGCCTACTGCACGCCACAACGCCACAACGCCACAACGCCACAACATTTGCTGCATTCCATGAAGTCAGAAGGAGATAGCGGCTTTCACACCCTATCTTCTTCTTTCTTCAAAATAATTACGCTATCACTCTTTTATTTTCAATAAAAGTTCTTACCTTTGCTTTAATTAACGAAATCTAAGGAAAAATTATGAAAAAAGCACTATTATCACTTTTGGGACTGGCACTGACCATGGCTATCAGCGCACAGGAAATGGTCAATACGCGCAGAGTGCGCATCGTTTCACCAGAAATCACCCCTGACAGTATCACCTTCCGCATGAGGGCAGACTATGCCACCACCGTGTCGCTCACCGGCTCTTGGCAAGGCAGAGGCGAAGGGGCCATCGGCATGAAACGTGACAACAACCTGGTGTGGAGCGTGACCATCCCCACCCTGCAGCCCGACCTTTATTACTATACATTCAACGTGGATGGGACAACCGTGTGCGACCCCGCCAACCCGTCGCTGAACCGTGATGGAAGCACCTACCGCAACATCTTTATCATAGACGGTCCCTACTCGGCTGATTTCAAGGAGGCTGAGGTGCGGGGCAATGTCACCGCCGTGTGGTACGACTCCCCCACCATCGGTGCCCAGCGCAAGATGATGGTCTATACGCCAGCCGGCTATGAGAACTCCAAGAACCGCTACCCCGTGCTCTACCTGCTGCATGGAGGCGGTGGCGACGAAGAAGCCTGGTCATCCATGGGTCGCGCCACACAGATCATGGACAACCTCATCGCTGCGGGCAAGGCCGTGCCGATGATTGTGGTGATGCCCAACGGCAATGCCAACCAGCGTTGCGCCACCATCAACGACATCCCTGGCGAGAAGTCGTCGATGCTCGACAACGACATGCAGTCTGACCTCTATGTCACCAGCCTGATCAAGGACATCATCCCCTACATGGACAGCCACTACCGCACCATCGCCAAGAAAGACGGACGTGCCATCTCCGGCCTGTCGATGGGAGGCGGACATACCATCCGCACCAACTACCTGTTCCCTGGCTATTTCAGCTACATCTGTCCGCAGAGCACAGGAGCCCATCCGCACAACCAGAAGAACAGCGCCTACGCTTTCGATGAAGGCACCCTGTCCAATTACTTGGAAGGTATCAAGAAAGCAGGGTACAAGTTGTTCTGGTTAGGTTGCGGCGATGTCGATCCCTGGTACCCCGAGGCACAGGAATTCGACCGCCTGCTTACCCAGCACGGCATGCCCCACACCTTCTACGTGACAGGGGGCGGACATGAATGGAAAAACTGGCGCCACTACCTCGACACGTTTGCGCCGCTGTTGTTCAAGTAAATAATTAAATACAACGATATGAAAAAAGCACTATTACCACTATTGGCTTTGGGGATGACAACCCTCCTCGGAGCACAGGAAAATCCGCTGTGGATGCGCTACAACGCCATCTCGCCCGATGGCAGCACCATAGCATTCAGTTATCAAGGTGACCTGTTCACCGTGCCAGCCACAGGCGGACGGGCCACACAGCTTACCACAAATGCAGCCTTCGACTCGCAACCCGTATGGAGTCCGGACGGACAGCAGATAGCCTTTGCCTCTGCCCGTGAAGGCAGCCTCGACGTGTGGCTCATAGGCAAAGACGGAGGGGCACCCAAGCGACTGACCACCTACAGCGGCTCTGAAACCCCGCTGGCATTCCTCGACAACCAGACCGTGCTGGTTCAGACCAATATCCTGCCCTCGGCACAAAGCGCCATTTTCTCGGCACGCTTCCCACAGGTCTATCAGGTGAGTACGCAGGGCGGACGCTTGCGCCTGTTCTCCTCCATCACGATGGACAATGTGAGCGTATATGCCGACGGACGCATCCTCTACCACGACCGCAAGGGTATGGAAGACACCTGGCGCAAGCACCAGAACTCATCGGTGGTGCGCGACATCTGGCTCAAGACCACCGACGACCACTTCACCCAGCTCACCAACCACAAGGCAGAAGACCGCAACCCTGTATGGGCAGCCGATGGCAAGAGTTTCTACTACCTCAGTGAGGTGAGCGGCACCATGAATGTTTGGAAAAAGAACATAGACGGCACAGGCGACCAGCAGCTCACCCGATTGGAGAAGCACCCCGTGCGCTTCCTCACTGCCAGTCAGAACGGTACCCTCTGCTTCGGCTTCAACGGCGAGATATACACCCTGCGTGAAGGGGGCCAGCCACAGAAGGTGAACATCAGCATCGTGAGCGACACCAACGACCGCGACCTGGTGAAGCAGGTGCAGCGCAGCGGGGCCACAGAGATAGCCGTGAGTCCCGAAGGCAAGGAAGTGGCCTTCATCCTGCATGGCGATGTGTATGTGACCAGCGTGGAATACAACACCACCAAGCAGATCACCGATACCCCCGAACAGGAGCGAGACATCGACTTCTCGCCTGATGGACGCAGCCTGGCCTACGCCGCCGAGCGCAACGGATTCTGGCAGCTCTACCAGAGCAGCATCGTGAAGAAGGAAGACAAGCTCTTCACCTATGCCTCTGAGATTAAGGAAGAAAAGCTGACCAATACGCAAGTGACCACCTTCCTGCCCAAGTACAGTCCCGATGGTAAGGAGATAGCTTTCCTGGAAAACCGCACCACCCTGCGTGTGTTGAACCTGGCTACCAGGCAGGTGCGCACCGTGATGGACGGCAAGTATGAGTACAGCTACAGCGACGGCGACCAGTGGTTCCAGTGGAGCCCCGACAGCAAGTGGCTGCTGAGCAACTACATAGGCTATGGCGGCTGGAACAACAAGGACGTGGCCCTGATCAAGGCCGATGGCTCGGAGATACACAACGTGACACAAAGCGGCTACAACGACGTGAACGCCAAGTGGGTGCTGGGCGGCAAGGCCATCATCTTCGCCAGCGACCGTGCCGGCTATCGCAGCCATGGAAGCTGGGGAACCGAGTACGATATCTACATCATGTTCTTCGACCTCGATGCCTACGAGAAATTCCGCATGACCAAGGAAGAGACAGAACTCTCTGACGAGGCTGAGAAAGACCAGAAGAAAGAAAAGGAGGAAGCCGACAAGAAAGCTGCTGAAAGCAAGAAGGGAAAGGCTGCTCCTGCCGATGACAAGAAGAAGGACGTGGAGCCGCTGGTGCTCGACTTGGACAACTGCCGCGACCGCATCATGCGCCTCACCGTGAACTCATCGAACCTGAGCGATGCCCTGCTCTCAACCAAGGGTGACAAGCTGTACTATACCGCCCGCTTCGAAGGGTCGCCCGACCTGTGGATGCATGACCTGAAGGAGGGTACCACCTCTATCGTGCTCAAGGGCGTAGGCGGTGGCGAACTCATCACGGACAAGGATTTCAAGCAGGTGTATGCCCTCTCAGGAGGCGGCATCAAGCAGATAGACGTGGACAAGAAGAGCACCAAGAACATCGGATTCGAAGCCACGTTCAACTACCGTGCCGCTGATGAGCGCGACTATATCTTCGACCATGTGTGGCAGCAGGTGAAGGACAAGTTCTACCTGCCTGACCTGCATGGGGTGGACTGGGAGGCACTGAAGGAGAACTACACCCGATTCCTACCTTATATAAATAATAACTACGACTATGCCGAGATGATGAGCGAACTGCTTGGTGAGCTGAACGCTTCGCACACAGGTATGCACTACTATGCCCCATCAGGCCGCCAGGCCACTGCCAACCTGGGTGTGTTCATCGACGACACCTATACGGGCGATGGCCTCAAGATAGACGAGGTGATAGCCAAAGGCCCATTTGCCGTGAAGAAGACCGAGGTGAAGGCAGGCAGCATCATCGAGAAGATAGACGGTGTGGCCATCACCAAGGACATGGACTACTATCCGTTGCTCGAAGGCAAGGCTGGCAAGCAGGTGCGCGTGAGCGTGCTCAACCCTGATGGCAAGCGTTTCGAGGTGGTAGTGAAAGCCATCAGCATCAGCCAGCGTACTGACCTGCTCTACGACCGCTGGGTGGAACGCAACAAGAAAAAGGTGGCTGAGCTGAGCGACGGCAAGGTGGCCTACGTGCATGTGAAAGCGATGGACAGCCCCAGCTTCCGCACCGTATATAAGGACTTGCTGAGCGACGAAAACCGTCAGAAACAGGCGGCTGTGGTGGATGAGCGCCACAACGGCGGCGGCTGGCTGCACGACGACCTCTGCACGCTGCTCGACGGCAAGCAATACCAAAGCTTCATGCCTCGCGGACAGTACATCGGCTACGACCCCTACAACAAATGGGTGAAGCCCTCGTGCGTGCTGATGTGCGAGAACGACTACAGCAACGGCCACGGATTCCCCTGGGTATATAAGACCCTCGGCATCGGCAAGTTGGTGGGCGCCCCTGTGGCTGGTACCATGACTGCCGTATGGTGGGAATATGTGATAGACTCCACCCTGATGTTTGGTATTCCCGAGGTAGGCTGCATGGACATGCAGGGCCGCTATCAGGAGAACCTGCAGTTGGAGCCTGACATCACCGTATATAACACGCCTGAGGAAATGCTGCGTGGCGAGGACAAGCAGTTGGAAGCAGCCGTGAAGGAGATGCTCCGTCAGGTACAATAATAAATTGGTAAACCAAAATCTGATACAGAATATGAAAAAAACTATTTTAATGACAGGTCTGGCAGCCATCCTGCTGTCGGCCTGCTCCTCCAACGAGAAAACCCCCGATCCTGTGGAGCAGATCACCCTGAGCGGATTGCTCCCTGCACAGTTTGAAGCCACCATCGATGGCAAGCAGACGCACTTGTTCACGCTGACCAACGCCAACGGCATGGAGGTGTGCATCACCAACTTTGGCGGACGTATCGTTTCGGTGATGGTACCAGACAAGACAGGAACGATGCGCGATGTGGTGCTGGGCTTCGACAATATCGACGACTACCAGAACGTGCCGAGTGACTTCGGCGCTACCATTGGCCGCTATGCCAACCGTATAGGCGATGCCAAGTTCACCCTCGACGGGCAGGAGATTACACTGTTAGCCAACAACGGCAAGCATTGCCTGCATGGCGGTCCGCAGGGATGGCAGTACAAAGTGTTTGATGCCGTGCAGAAAGACGGGCAGACCTTGGTGCTGACGCTCGAATCGCCTGATGGTGACATGAACTTCCCTGGCAATGTGAAGGCAGAGGTGACTTTCAAGCTCACCAACGACAATGCCATAGACATTGACTACAAGGCTACGACAGACAAGAAGACGGTGGTGAACATGACCAACCACTCCTACTTCAACCTGAACGGCGATGCCACCAAGACCACCATGAACCACCTGCTCTACGTGAATGCCGACTCCATGACACCCATAGACAACACGGTGATCACTACGGGCGAGATAGTGCCTGTGGAGGGCACGCCCTTCGACTTCCGCCAGCCTCACGCCATCAGCGAAGAGATAGAGAAGGACAATGAGCAGATCAAGAACGGCAATGGCATAGACCACAACTTCGTGCTGAACACGGCTGGAAGTATGAATCAGATGGCCGCCAGCCTTTACTGTCCAGAGACAGGTATCGAGCTGGAGGTCTATACCAACGAGCCTGGCATTCAGGTCTATACGGGCAATTTCCTGAACGGTACCGTGAAGGGCAAGGGTGGCGTCGCTTACCAACGTCGTACTGCCACCTGCTTGGAGACGCAGAAGTATCCTGATTCGCCCAACAAGCCTCAGTGGCCAAGTGCTACGCTGGAGCCTGGGCAGACGTATCATAGTAAATGCATTTTTAAATTGAAAATTCTCGAGCAAGCTGAGAGCAAATAATGCTTGCATTAATTTGCCGAAGCGCCGCCGAGAATCAACGAAGTTAATTGAAAATTGAAATTCATTTTTAATCTATCCCATGAATTCCATTTCAGAAGCAATAGCAAGTTCGGGCTTTCAGACCATCGATTTCATCATACTGGTGGTATATCTTATCATATTGGTGAGCCTTGGACTTTTCCTCAGTCGGAAGAAAGACGGTAAGGAGCGCAGTGCCAACGACTACTTCCTGGCTGGCAACACCTTGACATGGTGGGCCGTGGGTGCCTCACTCATCGCTGCCAACATCTCAGCCGAGCAATTCATAGGCATGTCAGGCACAGGCTACCGCGACGGTATCGCCATTGCCGCCTACGAAGTGATGGCCGCCATCACCCTGGTGGTCATTGGCAAGTTCCTCTTGCCCCTGATGCTCAACCAGAAGATTATGACCATACCGCAGTTCCTGCGCGAACGCTACAACGACGGTGTAGGACTGGCCTTCTCCATCCTGTGGCTGTTCCTCTACATCTTTGTGAACCTCACCTCTGTGGCTTGGTTGGGCGCCTTGGCCATCGAGCAGATCTTAGGTCTGCAGGGAGTGGCGGTAAGCATCGGAGGCATGGAGGTTTCCATGCGTATGATCATCATCCTGGGACTCTACATCGTGGCAGGTATCTACTCCATCTATGGCGGTCTGTCGTCTGTGGCTTGGACAGATGTGATGCAGGTGACCTTCCTCGTGGGTGGCGGCTTGATTACGGCCTACTTTGCGTTGGTAGCCGCTGCCGATGGTGGTACCTTCATCGACGGATTCAACAAAGTCTATACCTACCTCACCACTGGGCCTCACGAGACAGATGTGCATTTCCACCTGGTGATACGTGAGAGCCACAACCCCAGTGCCTTTGCCAATGTGCCTGGCATCGCTGCCGTGGTGGGTGGTGTGTGGCTTACCAACCTGGGCTACTGGGGCTTCAACCAGTACATCATCCAGAAGGGTTTGGCCGCCAAGAGCGTGGATGAAGCCCAGAAGGGACTTATCTTTGCTGGTTTCCTCAAGATCTTGATTCCGTTTATCGTGGTGCTGCCAGGCATCTGCGCCTACTACATGCATGAACACGCCGATGTGCTCTCAGGCCTGCAGGGACAAATCAATGTGGCAGACGATGCCTACCCTTGGCTCATCCGCAATTTCACGCCTACGGGCATCAAGGGACTCTCGTTTGCCGCCCTCACGGCAGCCATCATCTCATCGTTGGCCTCGATGTTCAACTCCACCTCTACCCTCTTCACGATGGATATCTACAAGAAATACATCAACAAGAAGGCTGGCGACCGCCAGTTGGTGGGCGTAGGCCGCTTGGTGGCCCTCTGTTCGCTGGTCATCGCCCTCTTTGCCGTGGAGCCTCTGTTAGGCGGACTTGACCAGGCGTTCCAATACATTCAGGAGTATTCGGGCTTCATCTATCCTGGCATCATTATCGTATTCGGCTTAGGTCTGCTCTGGAAGCGTGCCTCTTCACTGGCCGCTGTGTGGACCGCCATTCTCACCATCCCCATGGGTGTGCTGTTCAAGGTGCTGATGCCCGAGGTAGCCTTCCAGTTGCGTGCTGGCTACATCTTCATCCTGCTCTTTGTATTCTTCGTGGTAATGACCTACGTGGACAAGAAATATGTGAAGTGCGAGCTCCCAAGTGAGAAAGACCGCCACCAGATGCTCTACTGGGCACACATTCTGGGTGGTGCAGGCATTCTGATGATGGCGGCCGCTGTGGTTGTGGTTGTAGGCGGTATGATTTTCCCAGAAAATGCCACGCTTGCCTACTTGAACGACATCGGCTTCCAAGCCTTCTTCTTCTTCGGAGTACTGAAAGGTTCGTCGGCCATCTGGCTGTACAGCAACTCCAAAGACACCGTGCGTGATCCGAAGGCACTGCCCATTGACCTCTCGCTGTTTGCCACCACCAAAGGCTATACTTATGGAACCATTGGCATTGGGGTGATTACGATATTGTTGTACGTACTATTATGGTAATAGGATATTATGCTGGAAGAACTGAAAGAAAAGGTCTGCAAAGCCAACTTGGAGCTGGTAAAGCATGGATTGGTGATATTCACCTGGGGCAATGTTTCGGCCATAGACCGTGAAACGGGACTGGTGGTGATAAAGCCCAGCGGGGTGAGCTACGATGATATGAAACCATCAGACATGGTGGTGGTCGATTTGGAGGGAAAGGTGGTGGAAGGAGCGTTAAAGCCCTCCTCTGATACGCCTACGCACGTAGAGCTCTACAAGGCTTTTACGGAGATAGGGGGCGTGGTACACACCCACTCCACCTATGCCACAGCTTGGGCTCAGGCTGGCAGGGACATCCCCAACATCGGCACTACACATGCCGACTATTTCCACGACGATATCCCCTGCACACGCAACATGAAGAAGCATGAGGTATTCGGCGAATATGAGAAGGAGACGGGTCTGGTGATCGTGGAACGTTTCAAGGGCATGAATCCTGTGGACACTCCTGCCGTGCTGGTGCGTAATCACGGCCCTTTCACCTGGGGCAAAGATGCCTTTGAAGCCGTGCACAATGCCGTGGTGCTGGAGCAGGTGGCCAAGATGGCATTCATCGCCTCAAACCTCATCACGCCTGACAACCTGAACTATGTGCCCAAGATGAATAAGCTCCTTATCGAAAAGCACTATAGCCGCAAGCATGGGCCAGGAGCGTATTATGGGCAGAAGGAAATTACGGCTTCGCCGTGAGGTTTGGCGGCGGCTCAAACATTGA